>JAABUQ010000521.1_pt1 | contig 88864 bp, 101 predicted proteins | sample 5560001 | NCBI WGS metagenome assembly JAABUQ01 (sample SAMN10711888, study PRJNA513371) | rock metagenome | isolation source: Antarctica rocks | place: Antarctica: Victoria Land, Finger Mt nord | collected 2015-12-18
AGAGCCGACGCAACAAACACGCAGCCAAGAGATTTTTTCGGAAACTTCTTAAAGGACTCACATATGTGCCGCGAGTTATTATTACCGACAAGCTCGCTAGTTATGGAGCAGCAAAGCGCGAGATTCTGGCAAGTGTGGAGCATCGCCAACACAAACGGCTGAACAATCGAGCGGAAAACTCGCACCAAGCAACGCGACTGCGCGAGAAGAAAATGAGGAAATTCAAATCAGCGGGTCATGCGCACCGCTTTCTTTTTGCCTTTGGTCCCATCTCTGGTTATTTCCAACTGCGAAGGCATCGCCTGAGTGCAAAGGAGTATCGTGCCACTTTGCAGAACCGATTCCAGATATGGGATGAGGTGACCAGAGTGAAATTGGTCAGCTAACTCTTGAATGCTTCAGCCTCTTGTTCCTCTACGCTCTCTTTTCTTCCTTTATCTCAGCAGTAAGCTCCTTTCCTTTAAATAAGTTGACAATACCCCTTGGCCTGTATCTCCCGTATCTGCAAACACAATGGGCTGCAGGAGAGCACAATATCGCTTCGCTTTACCAGACGATTCGCGCCCAAGGGTACTCTGGCTCAGAAACCTCTGTGCGTCAGTATGTGACCTCGCTCCGAAAGGAAATCGGACCCGCGAGGCGACCGCGAAGATATTATCCTCCTGTTTCGAAGGAGACAAAGCGACACCAACGCATAGCTCTTTCGAGCCGTCGTGCCACGTGGTTGGTCTTACGAAGGCCTGAGGTCCTCTCATTGGAAGACCAGCACCTGCTCGACCTCGTAGGGCAAGCGCATCCTCAGGTGAAGTTGGCGCAAGCCTTCGCGCAGATGATTCGTGGGAGGAATGCGTCTGCACTCGAAGCATGGCTGCAAGAAGCAACCATGAGTGAGGTCCCAGAATTGCGTACCTTTGCGGCAGATATCAAACGTGATCAGTCTGCCGTGCTGGCCGCTCTGATTTACGAGTGGAGTCAAGGTCAGGTAGAAGGGCAGGTCCATCGCCTCAAGCTGTTCAAACGCCAATCCTACGGACGTGCTGGATTTGATCTGTTACGACATCGAGTACTTGCGCGATCTGCATGAGCTTAGCACGAAAGATGACGGAGACCCCAATGTGGTACAGTCCATCATGGCGTCACAGTCCTTTGTTTCTGTTTTTTTGTGATTTACCAAAGAACAGTACACCATCAGGCAGTTTCTGCACAGTCAGGCTGCCTTTTTTCCTATCTCGTAGTCTAAACATCAATGTATAAAATTAATAAAATTTGTGAAAAGTAAGGCTTTTGTATATGCCTAGTACATTAAAGCTAATGACATGTTGGCAACGGCCTTGCTCGACCGACTCCTTCATCACGCAGAGGTCATGACCATTAATGGCAAGAGTTATCGTATGAAAGATCGGCTAGGAGCAGCAAAAAGTAAAGCCACTTCTGCTCTTGAAAAGTAATTTGACTCTTGGGTGGGTCATCTTTTCGTTGGCGAAGTGGGTCAAATATCCGGTTCATGCACGTTTTTGACACTCCCATGAAAAAGGATGGAGGAAAGAACAAGCATGGGAAAGAAGTGTAAAGGGCAAAAAAGGGACAAAAGAGAAGCCAATACCATCAAGCAGTTATTGGATGAGCTTGCTCTCCTAGGTTAGGAGGAAAGACAAGGGGATGCCAAGCGTGGGTCAAATTCTCCCATACGTGCTTCGCCGATGTCGGCGAGCGACAGACAGTGGTGCTTGTGAGGCATCCGGATCATACTGTTGGACAGGCTCGTAGCACTAGCATCAAACCGATCTCTGGCATTATCCCCCTCCAGAGAAGTGTACCACTTTTTCATGGGCAGTGGTGCGCCAGTGGCGCATGCATTACTGTTGGGAAACCTGCTAAGCTGCGTCATAGAGTCGCTGGAAAGCTGAGCGGCGTGTAGGAGCAAGTTCCTTTCCATCCAGCCAAGAGATGATACGAATCAGATTAATGGCAGCGGCAATCCCAATATGCTGTAAATGTGTTTTGTCTAAACCGATATAACGGGACCGACGCATGGCAAAAGCTCGCACTCGCTTTCCGAAATCGTCGCTTCTATACCTTGGCGCAAGGCATACTGCCGAGCAAAGGTAGGAGTCTGTAGCTGACGGCGATTCGCCTGCAACGCTTCGTGTTGTTCTTGTGGGCGCACGGTAATAGTACGTCGTTGATCTGGCAAGGCTTTTGTGGATGCATTGGGAACGGCAGGGGCAGGGACCGCAGTCTTTCATTGAGAACTTAATTTTGAACACCTGATGTCCTCGACAGTCGAGGACGGGCGTCCAACTAGGACTCGTCTTTCCCTGAGGGCAAACCACTTGCTGTTGTTCCCAATCTACAACAAACTGGCTGATATCGAATCCCTGCTTGGCGTGCGCTTGCCATTTGACATCGATGGGTGCTGGACCGATGACCTCGATCCCGAAACGCTTTTGACTGTTTACCAGCACGTGAGAGGTCACGTATCCTGAATCAAGGAGATGCTGTTGTGGAGAGAGGTCCACCTGATGAAGCTCAGCTTGAATAACTTCGGTCATCGCTTCGTCAGTCTTTGGAGCAGGAGTTGTCGCAACATGGGTGATGAAATGAGGGAGGTTCTCCCGCGCCGCGTCTCTGTGAGATGGACTTTGTATCCCGTCCACAGTGTGCTACGCTTTTTGCCAAAACGGGCCTCTCGATCATACGGCGAATTGATGAACTTGGTCGCTGGTGGAATATCCCTTTGCTCTCGCCAGCGCACTTGACCCTCTTCGTACAAATAGTTTTGTATCCAGATCTGGCGGAGGATCTGCACGGCAGGAATTTCCCGAAGCCAAGCTGGGGACGTAGGAGCAAAGATATCGCTGAGCAGCGTCCACCCATCTCGTCCAATCCCTTCTGCTGTCGCTTGACGCTCTGTCTGACCTTGTGGGAAACGTCCCTCTTCAATGCGGTGTCCATAGCGATCAATCCAGGCGAGGTCGCTGTGATGAAGAAGCCAGCCACCTGCCACGATGGCAAGGATGCCCGAGTGCAAAGCGCATCGCTTCCCCAACGCACATCAGCCGATTGATCGCACGAATTTTGGCGAGGACATGCGTTGAGTCGGTTCGTTGCTTTTGACGGGCTTTGAGCCATTCGCGTTCCTTGAAGAGAGTGAGCATGGCATCTCAGAGGAGGTGTTCAGCTTCTCCTCGAACCAAGCGGCTGCGAAAATCTGATAAAATGGTAAAGTCAAAACCAGGGTCGGTCAATTCTAGGCTGAGAGCGTACTTGAGGTCGATACGCCCTCGAACGGCATCTGCGGCTTGCCGATCAGGAAGTTCTTCCAGAAACTGAATGACAGTCATCAACGCCAGTCGCCAAGGGGCTTCGGCAGGTCGCCCATTGAGAGGCAAATAAATGGGCAAAGGCTTGATCCTCGTAAATGGTTCCCAGAGCATCACGCATTTTCATGTAGAGATTGCCCTTTGGGAAGGCAGAACGCGCCACACGAGCAGTGTCTTCCGGGATAGAGAATGTATTTTGCGCTTGTAGTGTCATGTCCCTTCTCCTATTCTCAACTCTTGGTTCAAACCATCTGTTCCGATTTCTCTATCCTAGCATGTTCGCATCATCCAGTGCCAAATTCAGAAAAGTTTCCCAACAGCGTCAGCTTTGGTGAAAGTGTCTTCAAAACTCAGTCAGAGTACTTTTTGCCAAATTATTTGAGCTTAAACTATCGGAGATTGCAACCTACTTCCCAGTCATTCACCAAAAAGTTGCATAAGTCAAATATCCGCTGGCCTTGACATATACAAGGGGATGCTGTTAGGCAAAGCTAAAAAGGTTTTCAACTACATCTCTTTCGAGCACTGTATGCGAAACGCGCAGGGATTGAAGGCATGGTTGCACAAGCTGTGCGAACATGCAGTATACGGAGATCGAGCTATATTGGACTGAAGAAGTTGAATCTCCAAGCCTTTCTCGCGGCTACATTGATGAATGTCCTTTGAGCGTGTCATTGGTGAGCAGAGGAGAAACTTGGAGTGATTCCTTCCTCTTTATCAAAAAAATCCACTCGAATTTTCTTTTTTCTACGCATTTCCTCTATTTTATGCAACCAAGTCACTTTTTTTGGATTGTAGTAAATGAAGATCATAAAATTGGTAAAGAAAGAAAGACGATGGATCAGACCAATGACACTCTTACACGTCTGCTTGTTCACGATGTCCATCAACATTTCCGGCAAGTAGTCATTACCTATCAACATCATCTGTATACCTTTGCTCTACGCTTGACTGGCAGCCCACAAGATGCTGAGGATATTGTGCAAGAGGCTTTTGTAAAAGCGTATGCTACACTCCTCAATTATCCACCACTACGCATTCAGACACTCAAGCTCCGGCCCTGGCTGTACAAAATCACGCTCAATATGTTTCGCCATCATGTCCGTTCGCGAGTTCAGATTCTACCGCTCGATCTCTCGGAAGAGAGCCAGCATCTCAACATTGAAGATACAGAACGAGAACAGCCTGAACAGATATTTGAAGAACAAGAGACATGGCTTGAGATTGAATATCTTGTGGCTCAGCTTCCAGAGAGATATCGAGTGGCTATTATCTGCTATTATTTCGAGCACCTTACCTATCAACAGATTGCCGAACAATTTGATCAACCACAGGGCACTGTCAAATCTACCATCTCTCGCGGAGTACGTCTTCTTCGATCCTCATTGACACATCGAGCAGCAGGAAAAGAGAATCTATCATGAAAGAACAAAAGCAAGAGACAACACAGGATTTAGAACAGAAGCACGCTCGTTATCAGGCTCCTGATTCCCTGCTAGAGAAGGTGCTCAACCGAACCGAAAATCTGCACCAAGCCAGCCAACTTCAGGAGAAAGAAACACTCACGGCACATCTCCAGCATACCAGCTGGGAGATGCGTGTCGGTGCCCTCTGTGGCATGGAAAAAGTGGGAGAAGTATACTCACACATCTCATTGATTGCTGCCCTGTCCGATGAGCATCCAATGGTTCGTGTTACTGCTATTCGGATTCTCGGGCGCGTAGGAGATCGGAATGCTCTCGGCCATGTAATTCTTGCCCTGCAAGATCAGGCATGGGAAGTGCGGGAAATCGCTGTGCAGGTACTTGGAGAGAAAAGAGATCCTGCACTCAAGCCACTACTGAGCGCAGCACTTCAGGATCGCCATTCAGAGGTACGTCTAGCAGCGCACGCAGCCCTAGAGCAATACGAAGAAAGCGAGGCTCTCGTGCAACAGAGAGCCTCTGTATGCACAACGATCAATCATATCTGGCAGGTCTTTATAAGCCAGTTTCTTCTGCTAAAACGCTTCCTGCTTCCCGGCCTACCAAGTCTTGCATTGCTCTATATCATCGTGCTCGTTACCATGCATAATACTAACGATATCCAGACAATCTTTAATAACCTGACCTGGATCGCCCTTCTCTTTACTGGCGCAGGCATAGCCTTCTCCAGTAATATACAGGAAGATGATAGTTTTGAAATCACGGCCTGTACCCCCACATCATTTCAGATTATTTTGCTGAGCCGCTTCTGCATCCTGATCGGTCTGCAGTTCTTGCTAGCACTGGGAGTCACAGTCGTGCTGGCGTTCTCACCGCAGCTCAACATCGTCCATGTGCTTCAATTCTGGCTGCTTCCCTTAATTCCACCCCTTCTGTTTGTCGCATCGCTGGCACTGACGTTGACAGTCTTGATTAAATCCTGGTTTACCTGTCTGGTACTCAGCTGCTTACCTATTCTTCGGGGGCCAGAGCAGCAGTGGCTTTTGCTCAATGCCCCACCTCTGTTGCTGACATCCCTGGCACTGATCTTTCTATTACTGGCAACAGGCGTCTTTTCACAACGCGTACAGACATGGACAGGAAGACCTCAATAGGAATGTTCTCAACTGGAGGAAGTATGACACTTGATCGCTTAAAGTATGAGGTCCGACTACAATGGAAGACATTGTTGTTAACACCACTGAGTATTATCGGCATTATCGGTTTCTTTACGCTCTTGCAGCTCTTTCTGAGCAATAACCCGACTAGAACTCTCCTCGTCGAAATGGAGGTATTTCTTCCTCTTTCAGCAGGAATTGCCAGCGGTACGATTGTAGCCAAAGAGCCAGCTCTCGAGCTCCTGATGACCATGCCTCGCACCTATCGACAGACTAGTCTTCTACGTACCCTCCTTATCGTCTTGATTACAGGAGGACTCTGCTGCACGTTGATGAGCACCATTTTAACACTGCACATTCGTTTCCTGCCAAATTTTATTAGTTCTTGGTCACCTATTCAGCAGTGGCTGATCAACCAGCTTATCTGGTTTGCACCACTCCTCTGGTTTCTAACACTAGGTCTCTGCTTAACCCTTATTACCAATAATAACATTACCAGCAGTGGTATTCTCGCTAGTATCTGGCTGATGGAGCTCTTACTCTGGGATCCATTCTTGCACAATAGCTGGTTAAAACCACTGTTTCTCTTCCCCACCACCATCATCATCTATCAGGGAGAAGGCATTTCACTTCCACAATGGTTTTTCAATGATGTCTGGCTCACTACGCGCTTGGAGCTGATTGGAACAGCGATACTGATGCTCCTTATCAGTTCCTTTCTGCTCCGTAATCCCGAAGGTCTATTGAAAGGAAGTTCGGCAGAATGATACAGCAATTTTCGGCCTTTCTTGGTGTTGTACGCTGTGAATTTCGCATGCAGATTCACCGTCTCTCACTCTGGATTACCTTTTTCGTGATCGCCATCTTTGGTATCCTAGTTGCCTCAGGAGGTCCAGATCAAGTTACCAAAGATATTATGGAGGGGCTTACTAAAAACCCACTTCTCACCTACGTCGCAAGCTTTACATCTGGTATCCAATCCTATGCTCCCATTGTGGTGGGCTGTTTAATGGCGGATCGTCTTATCCGCGATCGCAAAACCAAAGTTGATGAACTACTCAGTACCATGAAAACATCAGTTGGGACACGGCTAGCTGGTAAGTATATCGGAGCACTGCTGGCAACGTTAGTGCCGTTGCTTCTGATCTCATTGCTCCAAGTAGGATATATCGTCTACCTCTCAGGCAATCTCCTCGTCATTCCGATGTTCATATTGACATGCCTGGTCATTATGCTACCAGGCATGCTCTTTGTAGCGGCCTTCTCACTGGCCTGTCCTATGATTATGCCCGTTCCACTGTATCAATTCTTGTTTGTCGGCTACTGGTTCTGGGGCAATATGTTCATCAAACAGCATATCATTCCTACCCTCAGTCGCACCATCCTCACCCCATCAGGTGTCTATATGACACAAGGCATTTTTCATGCCGAACCCGATCTAGGACCAGCCACACCCTTCCAGGGTGTAGCCAGCATCTGCCTGCTTGTGGGCATCGCCTTCCTGGTCATGTTCACACTTACCTGCGCACAGAAATGGCAACAAACACATCAATAATATGCAATTGCTCAATCAACACTATTGTTCAAAAGAGAGCGCATTCATCCAGGGAAAGGATTTACAGTTGCTATGAACATTCAACTCTCTCATCTGAGTAAAGTTTATCGAGGCGGAGTACAGGCTCTTCAAGATGTCAATCTTACCATTCCGCCGGGTATGTTTGGTCTGCTGGGTCCTAATGGAGCAGGCAAGACTACCCTAATGCGTATCCTTGCTGGCATCCTGCGACCGACCGAAGGAGAGATTCAAGTCGGAGATTTCGATGGCACCACAGAGCAGGGGCGCTTGGCCATCAAACGGATGCTGGGTTACCTTCCCCAGGATCTGGGAATGTATCCAGACCTCTCCGCCTATGATTTTCTGGATTACATCGGCATCCTCAAAGGACTGGATGATCGCAATGTGCGCAAGCGCCGCGTAGAAGAACTCCTTGAAATGGTCTCGCTGAAAGATGTGGCTAAACGCAAAATCAAGACCTTCTCAGGCGGTATGAAACGACGTGTAGGTATTGCACAGGCACTCCTCAATGATCCCCGTCTGTTGATTGTCGATGAACCCACCGCTGGACTTGATCCTGAAGAGCGTATTCGTTTCCGCAACCTGCTCTCAGATCTCGGCGGGAATCGAACTATTCTGCTCTCGACGCATATTGTCGAAGATATAGCTCAGACCAGCAAGAATCTGGCCATTATGCGCAGTGGGCAAGTTGTGTTTCAAGACACCATTCACAATCTCTTACAGGAGACTCAAGGGAAGGTCTGGATCGTCAGCACCAATGGACCGAAGCCTGTGGGAAACTGCATTGTAGTCTCTACGCTCAATCTGGGAAGCACTATGCAGTATCGTGTTGTAGGCGAGCCAGCTCGCCAAGAGGACCTTATCTCTGTTGTTCCTACCGAGCCTGGGCTCGAAGATAGCTATGTCTGGTTTATGCGTGAGCATACCCAGGTGAATCAAATCCCCAGAGCCATACGCGCTTAATACACAGAGAGGTCCTGAAACATCAGATCATTACATACTTCGCGTTCTCCTAACTAATACTACTCTGTTAGCTTCGATTCGATTGGCTCTACAAGCGGCTTGGAGAATAGCCATCTCAAGAACGCCTACGCCAGCAATGGGCACGTTTCCTCAAATCACAAGGATCAGCTATCAGAAACTAACAGAGTAGTACTAACCCGATGTGCAAGTAATTCTTGCCAAAGAGAAGGTTCATGAGATATCCTCAGAACGAATTGCAATCATCTGAGGAGGAACCCCATGAACCTGGACGACTTTATTATAGGCTCTTGGACACATTGATATTGGTGGCGAATTGTACAACTCAGCATGTTTCTTCACTTCTTTCTGCAGAATCTTCGCTCGATTTTTGATTTCGCCACCAATATCACATTCAGTGTGCCTGCTTGCTTGAGGGATGGCAAATTGGCTTGTAGGCAGTCAGATGTTGGGCTCAAAGGTAGGCAATCGGCGTGAGTCATGGGAAGTGATGATTCATCGCCTCTTCCATCCTCTCCACACCTGGTCTCCTTCGACTGAGGGGTGTCAATTGAGTTCCTGCGGGAAAGCTTTGCCGGGGGATCTTCGTATTTGCTTCCTCAGCTCTCACCACTCAGTGGTTTGCCCCAGGTTATCCCACCAACTACCTGGAAGGTGAGCAGGCCCTCTTGCGCAAAAGGCAAAAGGAGCGCCTGCATCTCTGCGTCGAACTGCACCACCTGCTCAGCCGTCATGCTTTCCAGCGAGAGATTGCTGCGCCCGTGCTGGGCCGCAATGTAGTTCTCGACCGTTTGTCGCACAGACACCGGAGCGGTCCTGCGTTCGCCCAGTTGCTGGAACAGCCGATACTTCTCCAAGTCTGCGATCATATCGATCGGCACATAGCCGGGATTGGTAGTGAAACGCTGTTCGATCTTGCGATAGCCTTCGCGCCAAGGAACTGGCTGATCCACAATATGCACAATGGCGAGCACACCGTGCAGCGTCAAGAGTCGAGCGAAACGAGGCAGGACCACTCCCCACTCCATCCAGTGCAGGCTCTCGCCCGCCGTGACCAGGACATAGGGCGGCTCCAGCTCCACGTCCTCAGCCCGGCCACGCAGCCAGCGGATCTTGGGTGAATCGCCTCCGGGCAGCGTCCTGGCACGCTCCAGCATCGGCAACGACAGATCGACAGCATCCACGCGTTCGACATAGGCCGCCAGGGGGCGGGCGACATTGCCCGTCCCGCAGCCAACATCGAGCACGGCACGCGGCTCGGCGACGATTAAGTCATTGAGGAGTTCGAAGGTCTGAGGCGGATAGGTGGGGCGCAGGTGATAGCGATCCACCACGCTCTGGTGCTGAAAACGCGCCGCGTACTGCTCGCCGTGCGACTCGGGACGCTTCATCATTGTCTGGCTCCTTCGGGGAAAGGTCTCTTCCGCGCTACTTTCGGCTCTTAGCATACCATACAAATGACGGCTCGCGCGAGGATGCGCTTGATCCATCCCTTCATGCACGAGCCTCCCATCGCTCTCAGCGGCTTGCGCCGCCATGATCGGCGTGGGAGCCTGGCAGGGGATGATCGATTGGGAGGGCGGCCTCGCATTCACTGTCATGATGAACGCGTCAGGTCCCGCTTTGGTCAAGCACCGCATCCGGCTGCAACGGCCAAAGACGTAGACCGAGCGCCGCTCGCATCCCGGTGTGCAGCAGATGCAGGTCTCTGGGAGGGCCGCCTCCGCTCTTTGTCAAAGGGTTCTGAAGCCTCCGGATGCGAGCCTCACGCGGCGTTGCAAGAGCGGGAAGCCTGCTTGTCCATAGGAACTGCGTTTGATCCACTTCACCTTGTTGATGAATCCTTCGACCATCCCGTTACTCCACGTTAGACTGCACCCGTTAGCTATTGCCTCCGCGTCATCGGCTAGCCCATCGACGAAAGCGATCAGTTCGGCAATTCCACTGGCTCCAACAGCGGCTTTCCATTGCTCCAGACGCTCCTGCCCTTCGCGCTTGCGCAACAGGTGGCCAAAGTCCTGTGCGAGCCTGAACACGATCGCGATGGTCTCGTCACTCTGGATGAGCTGATCCAAATAGGCCGCTTGCTCTCTCGTACGGCTTTGTGCTGGTCTCACCATCATGAGCGCAACGCCTCTGGGCGAAGGAGGCTTATCCCAGATGACGGTCTGCTTGGAGACAGGGCGTGCGACTTTCTGACGAAAGGGACGCAGCCGCATCTGAAGCGTCCGCTGCGTCCCCGTATATCCGATGCCGCGACAATTTCCTCATACAACCGGGCGACGTTGTGGCACCCCTGGTTCCAGCGCGAAGGAAGACTAGGTAAGGTAGGGATCAACGATGGAAGAAGAGCGAGATCGTCGTCGCGGAGGGGGAGGCGTTTCCTGTTCGAGGGCACGGTAGACCCTGCGCGAACTGATGCCGACGAGCTGGGCAATCTGCTCTTTGTGGTAGCCTTGCCGATACAGTTTCCAGATTCGCTTATGTATGCTTACTCGTTGGCGATGACGTGCACGACGCTCTTGCGCAACCTTTTGCGGTACTGCCGTCCTCTTAGCAGAACGTGTTGTGCCTGTGCTGCGTTGCATCGCCTTTTTGAGCGCACGTTCCTGCTTGCGAAAGAACTTCTCCAGGGCTTCAGCAAAGTTCTTCTGAAGGTGAAAGCGATCGACCACCTGTTTGGCCTGAGGAGCGCCGTCCGTGGCGGCTTCCCGGAAGAGTTTGCCACGATCGCGTGAGACCAGGTCAATTTCGGGATGCGTGCGCAACCATGTTTTACTCGTCTCCACCGAACGCTCTGCCAACAACTGCACCACGCGTCGCTTTTCCAGGTCCACCAGAATGGTTCCATAGCGCTGGCCTTTCTTCCACGCCCACTCGTCGATGCCAACCTTCCGCACGGAACCCTCGTTGGGCAAGGGAAGTTGCAAGACGCGCCGGATGATGGTTTTGGCCGTGGTGGGCACGCCAAAGGACTCGGCAATCTGGGCGGCATCGGCTCCGTTGGTGATCACTCCCGCTGATTGGAGAGCTTTGATGAGCCGGTCAGTCATCCGGGCGTAGCGCTGGACCACCTCTGGGAAGCGTTCGGCAAAAATGCGTCGGGAACACGATGCCTCGGGACAGATCCACTTGCGCACCAGTAATTTGAGGACAAGATTTCGCCCGCCAAACGCGACATCAGCCATGGTGCGCTGATAGCGGCTGTGGATCCGTGACCCTGCTGTTCTACACTGTGGGCATGCAGCAGTGGGAGCAGTGGCATGCAGATGCACGATGATTGTCTGATCGTGCACCTCGATGCTATCCAGGTCCAACGTGGAAGGGAAGCCAAAAAGAGAAGAAAGATCGATGGGATTACCTCCAGGGGACTGACATAGGTTTCACTGAGGGCATTCTACCACAAGAGAACTCCTCCATCGAGCAAGCAGGCACACTGAATGTGTCCAAGAGCCATCGGGGTCGAATGATTGTCATGGTGCATACCTTAGATCGATGGTCACGCAATGTGATGGTGACATTGCAGAGCTTCCGTATCCTTTCACAAAGTCAAACGCCTTCATCTCGCTATCCGAACATATTGACTACAGTACCCCTGAAGGTATGTTGCAGTTGACTATTCTCGCCGCGTTTGCGGCCTATTTTTCGGATATGCTGGCGAAGCATACAAGTAAAGGGTAAGGGGAGCGGGCAGCCCAAGGGCTTTACAACGGAGATATTCCTTTCGGCTATCGTTCGACAGGTCCGAAACAACCACCAGAGCATGACCCCGACGAACAACCAGGCTTGCGCATGATCGGCGAGCTACGCATGAAGGGGTTTTCTGCCGACGAGATAGCAGACAAAGTCAATGCAGCAGGATACCGTACTGGAAGTAAACGCTTTGGGCCAAGACTGTTTACGAGCGATACTATCACAGCGATGCTCCGAAATGAGTTCTTTGCAGCCTATGCGCCCGACGATGATCGGGGAGTGGTCAAGTACAAAGAGCAGCGACACCGAGGCTTACACCCTGCAGCGTTCACGTATGAGGAATGGCAACAAATCCGAAGCATTACAGGGTCTATGCACCATGCCGCCAAGCGTCCTGAACGGGGCAGACAGACCTACGAGTTTGCGGGGTATATCGCCTGTATTCATTGTGGCCTCACGCTCCGCTGTCAAGGCCATTCAGTTACAGGCCATTTGTACTATCGCGACACCGCCAAGTCACGGCGAATTCCTTGTACAAACGGTGGTGAGTTGACGGTACGTGCTGACCTCGCGCAGCAACAATTTGGAGATTTGCTCAAAAGCCTCATATTACCGACGAATTGGCGCGAGGAGATCCGCCGGGAAATGCTCGCAGAAGCACAAGAGGCGGGCCTGACGACGGAGACACTCGAGCGAGAAAAAGAGCGACTCAAGCTGAAGAAATCCCGTATTCTCAAGCAGCACCGGGAGGGCTATATTGACGATGAGGAGTTTCAGGGGGAAATAGCAGCAGTCGAGCTTGTGGTGCGTCAATTGGATATGCCAGAAGTGGGTGGGGTCAAATTCGAGGACGTGATCGAAGCGGGTGAGCACATTCCGGGGATGGCAGCCTTATGGGATGTGGCGACACCGGAGGAACGCAGGGACATGGTGTTGCTCTTATTCGAGCCGGGCGGCTTTTATTTTGATCTGGAACAAAGGGTCATCGCCGCGATAAAACCCCGTCCGGCATTCTTACCAGTTTTGCGAATGCTGAACGGGGTTGTTGAGTACGACGAAGCCAAAGGACTGCTTGTGACAGAACGTTGGCAAGACCGGAATCGACGGGCATCGGGTTCTCTCTCACCAACGTTGACGCTCTTCCTTGAGCCTCATGGGAAATTGTATCTCAAGTTACAACAGGTCTTAGCGCAATTGCACGTGAGTGTGAATGCTTCGCTTCCTTTAATGACAAAAAAACGGCTAGGCCCAGCAAAACCTAAACACGGTATACCTGCAACAGAGTGGCGGAATGTCCTATGACGGGTTATTGGGAATCAAGAACCGCTTCGCAAGGTGGCAGATGATTATGGTGTGTCACATGAGACGATCAGGCGTATCGTACTTGCTGCTCGCAGCAAGGAAGCTCACTGATTGTTTTATTGTGATAAGGCTTATTATATCAAACAGCTGAAACGTAAGTTCCTTGATGAACACGAGTCTCCTTTACTCCTCGATGATACGAAAAGTATGCGTCAGTTTCGCGGTTTTGTCCAGCATTGCGCTCGCGCCACAGTAGCGTTCTTCGGTTAATTCAATGGCGCGTTTCACCCCTTCTGCTTGAATAGCACGACCAGTAAAGATATGTTCTACCGTAATTTCGATGAACACCTTTGGATGCTCTTCCATTCGTTCGCCATTGGCGTGTACTTCATAAGCCGTAATATGCTGGCGTTTCTTCCTAAGAATTGAGAGGATATCCATACCTGCGCAACCTACCAATGCCACCAGAAGCATCTCCATTGGGCGCGGACCTTGATTCTGTCCTCCATTATGTTCAGCTGCGTCAAGCTGTATATGATGACCAGAGCCGGTCATCACATCGAAGCACATCCCTGAGTCTAGCACCGCCTGTACAGACATCTCGTTTGCCATAATATTCTCCAATTATATTCCTACTACGGCTCGACCATCAGCGACTACCGCTCCTTCTGCTGAGACGAGAACTGGATTGAGGTCGAGTTCGCTAATCTCAGGGAAGGCGTCCAGGAGCCATGCTGCTGCCTGGAGTGTTTTTGTGAGAGCGACCATATCGACAGCAGCCTGACCACGTGCGCCCTCTAATAAGGGGTATCCTCGCACCTCGTGGATCATCGCTTGTAGCTCATGAGTGGTTGTCGGCACCAATCGATAAGAAACATCGCGCAATATTTCGACAAAGATGCCACCCAACCCAAACAGCACCATTGGCCCGAACTCGGCATCGTGCACACCACCGATAATGACCTCCTGACCACTGACAAGTTCTTGGATACTTATGCCTAGGATATGCGCTGTGGGTTGTTTGGAGCGTACTGTCGCCAGCATGTCCTCAAATGCTGCACTAGCTTCTTCTGGTAGCACCCCTACACGGACACCGCCAACATCTGACTTGTGGCTAATATCAGGCGAGACGATCTTGAGTACGCACGGCCTGCCAAGGACTTGTGCTGCTTTCTGGGCTTCTGCCGGGCTGGTACACAACGTTTCTCGCGGTATCCTGGCACCATAGGCAGCCATGAGTGCTTTGACCTCGTTTTCCAACAGGATAGTGCGCCCTTGCGCACGAGCGGTAGCAAGAATCGCTACCGCCTGCTCGTATGCTTCTGCTGGCGGTGGTTCTAAAGTCTCAGGTGCCGTCCCAACACGGCGTGATGCAGCATAGTTCGCAATGGCAGCAGCAGTACGCGCCGTTCGCTCCGGCCATTCGTAGACGGGAATACTGGCATCCTGCAACATGGCTTGATTTTCGTTGCCTTCACTGCCAATTATCCAGCATACATATGTGGGCTTAGCAATGCTTCGCTCACGCTGGTAGTGCAGTACTGTAGCGCGCACTCTCTCAATATTCTCTTTCATCAGTGCAGAACGTTGTATGAGAATGGGTATAATGATGTCGATCTCATCGCACTCATAGAACGCCTCAATGCTACCTCCATACATTTCCGGGAAGCGTGCCCACAGAGGCGTAATATCCACAGGATTACGCGGACAGGCATACGCTGGGAGCAATGGTGCGATACGCGCTTGAGTTGCGGGCGATAGTTCTGGCACATGTAGCCCGAAACGTTCGCACATATCCGTAATTTCTACACCCGTCCCGCCTGAATTGGTAATGATCCCGACTCTCCGACCCTGTGGCAATGGCTGGCGGCTCAGTGCCTCGGCGATATCGACCATCTCAAGGCCGCTTTCGGCTAAAATAGCTCCGGCCTGATGTACTGCCGCGACGAATGCTGTAGCTTCACTGGTCAGTGCGGCGGTGTGTGAAGCAGCGGCACGTCTGCCAGCATTTGAGCGTCCAGTTTTCATAATCACGACAGGTTTGCGCCGGGCAATGCGGGTCAATGCATCATAGAAAGCACGTCCATTGCTCACGGATTCTAGGAATAAACATAGCACATGTGTCTCATCGTCGTCTGCGAGATAGTCTAGTATTTCGTGATCAGTCACGTCAGCTTTGTTCCCGTGAGAGAGGATTTTGGCGAAGCGTAAGTGACGCTGTTGAGCCAGGCCGAAGATAGCCATACCATATGCCCCACTCTGCGTAACGAGCGAGATATTGCCACCTTTGGGAGGTAGACCAACTCCCATCGAGGCATTGAGGCCGAGATTGCAGTTGTATAGACCAAAGCAGTTAGGACCGATCAAGCGCACACCTGCGGCCCGTGCTACCTGAAGCATAGCTTGCTGGCGGTCCAGTCCCTTCTGCCCAATTTCGGCAAAGCCTCCGCTCAGCACTAGAGCTACTTTTGCTCCTGCATCGGCACAATCACGCATTGCCTGCACACATGCTTCCGGCGGTAGAGCAATCACAGCCAAATCCACCGCACTAGGAGCATCCTGTAAGCGTGGATACGCTTGAAGGCTCATGATTTCGCCTTCAGTCGGATTGATCGGAAATAAGGTGCCGGGATAGCCTTCCAGTAGATTACGCATCAGGATGTATCCCAGTTTGCCGGACTTTGCCGAAGCACCGATGACAGCTATACTTTGGGGATTGAATGCAGCTTCGCCCCAACTACCGACGTTGGGAGACGCAATGAATTGCGCTCCTACATCATCATTCATACAACCAGTTCCCTTCTCCTACGAATAGCGCGGGTTCGCCGCCCGTGTGCAAAAATATGACCGTCTCGTCGCGTTGGAAGTGCCCAGCATGTGTATGAGCAATAAACCCGGCCAGCGCCTTGCCGGTGTATGTTGGATCAAGGAATATCCCTTCGCAGCGTGCAGCCAAACGGATAGCCTCTGCGCCTTCTGCCGTTGGTATACCATAACCTGGACCGATGAAGCCTCCATGCACAATCACTGCTTGCGGAGAGAGCGTCTGCTCAAAACCCAGCCTTGCCAGTGCTCCTTGTGCTAGGCTATATACCCTGGCCTGTACTTCGTCTATCGGTCTACTGACGGTAAAACCTTCAACACGCCAGGGGAGTCGTAGTGCATGAATACCCGCTAGTAATCCGGCATGTGTACCGCAGGCACCCGTTGCCAAAACAAGCGCATCAGGCTTGATACCTTGTTCGGCACATTGTTGCGCCAATTCCTGGACTGCCAGTACATACCCAAGCGTACCGAGTACATTAGCCCCTCCACGGGGAACGACATAGGGATGCTGACCTTTTTCACGTAACTCAGCCGCTATAACCTCGATGAAACTATCAACTGATGCACGGTCAGCATCATCAGTAAAGCGCACTTCCGCACCTAATAGACGCGTTAGACGATAGTTGCCTTGGACCTCCTGGGGTGCTGTGCCAGAGTAGACAGCGACCGCCGACAGACCCGCATAGACGGCAGCCGCCACGGTAGCCCGTACAGAGTTAGATTGTGGTCCGGCACCTGTGACAATCACATCCGCCTTGTGTGCAAGAGCATCAGCCAGCAAAAATTCCAGGCCACGAATTTTATTGCCGCCAAAACCAAAGCCTGTTACATCGTCACGCTTGATCCACAGTCTTGGCCCTTCGATTGCTTTCGCTATGCGTTGTGCCTCTTTTAGCGGTGTCGGCAAAAATGCCAGAGATACGCGTGGGATATTTTGCAAGCCAAGTTCATGCTGTTGGTGCATCGGTGTGTCCTAGTTCTACTAAAACCTGATCGACCATTGTTGTGCATTGACCGATATGCTGCCGATAGTCGAAAAGCACCTCAATTTCTTCTGCTGAGAGGTAAGTACGAATCTGCGGGTTATCCAATACAGCTTGTATAAAGCTATGTCCTGCATTATGTGCCTGCATAGCCGTTTCGTACACGAGCGTGTGTGCGCTCTGTTTGCCTACACGCTCAGCGAGTGCTAGCATCACTGCCTCTGAAAGCACAAAGCCACCTGTCGCTTCCAGATTGGCACGCATGCGCTCAGTATGGATATCAAGATTACCTGTCAATGCACGCAACAGCACCAATAATTTACCAGTAGCCATGCAAGTCTCGGCTAGCACAACCCATTCCGCTTTCCAGGAGCGCCCATCGCGTTCATGATCGTGTACCTGGCTTTCGAGAATGAGTGCCGCGTCATGTCGTATCACACGGGCAAGTGTGCCAAGATGCTCGGAAATCTCAGGATTGCGCTTATGCGGCATGGTAATACTGCCGACGGTGCCCTCCATAAACCCTTCACTTACTTCGCCAATTTCGGTGCGTTGCAGGTTATAAATCTCATGCCCAATCTTATCACCTGTCGAGGCGATCAATGCGAGCAGATTGAACCACTCGGCCAGTGTATCACGCGAGGTGGTCCAGGAGATGGTCGGTGCGTTCAGTCCAAGTTTTGCCAGGAAATGTTTTTGCACATCCAACGCAAGCGGTCCAAGCGAAGAGAGGCTGCCAACACCACCCCCAAGCTGGCCGACGTTGAGTCGTGACGCGATTTCTATCAACCGTTGGCGATGACGCCGTATCTCCATCGCCCATCCTGCTGCCTTAAACCCAAAGGTGATAGGCAAACCTATTTGTCCATGCGTGCGGCCTGCCATGACTGTGTTGCGATGTGTCGCCGCTAACTGTACCAGGTTGGCTTCAATCGCAACCAGTTCTTGCTTGACGATTTCGCGCACTTTTTGCAGTACCAGCATGGTCCAGGTATCGCTGATATCCTGTACGGTTGCACCATAATAGACCCATTCACCGCTCTGGTTTGGACAGCGTTGTTGAACGGCACGAATCAGGCCGAGAGTCGAGTGGTTCGTCGCCTCAAAGCCAGCACGTACCTCTTCAAAGAATGGTGCATCGAGTTCTATAGCACGGCAGGTTTTCGCAACATCTTGGGCAGACTCCTGTGGAATGAGGCCAAATGCCGCTTGCGCCTCGGCTAACATCGCCAGGATTTCCAGCCAGGAGCGTGTACGTGGCACATCATCGAAGAGTACACGTAGTTCGCGTGTACCCCAGGAATTCTGGTAGATGAGGGAGTCGATCAGGTGGACGGGCATCATGCATCTCCTGCTAAGTCTTGCGCATGGTGTAACAACGTTTCTTCGGCGACCGCGATACGCGCCACAGTTTTTTTGTGCCATGCGCTGTGTGTACGAAGAGCCGTCCGACACTCGGCAAACATAGTGGATAGTGGCTCAGCTGCGGCCCCACCTGCTCCTTGACGTGCTGCAACCGCAGTAGCAGGATTAAGGGCTTGCGCAAATACCTCCTGTGAGAGAAGCAGTGTATGCTGTCCCATTGCTTGCGCTACTGTATTCAGGTCTTCAATCGTGAGGTCGCTCATCTGGCGATTCGTTTGTACTGCCTCGCGCACTAATCGTCCCACAATACGATGCGCCGTGCGAAAGTCAAGGCCAGTGGAGAGTGTAATCGTCTCCGCAAGGTCGGTAGCAGTTGCGAACCCGCTTGCTAGCTGTGCTTCCGCGAGAGGTGCATTGAAGCGTAATCCTTTTACGACATCCGCCATCAGTGTTACCACACCTGTCGCCAATTCAAGTACGCGTGGAACATCTCCATAAGCAAAAATGCGGTTGTCAACTTGTCCCGATGGAGTGCGGCCAAGTGCCGTAACAGCCGTCAATGTGCCGCTCAATTCATTCGTCGCTCCTCGCACATAGTTAAGCGCGTAAGGATTCTTTTTCTGCGGCATGATAACACTCGCCCGTGTATGACCATCGGCAAGTTCTACCAGACCAAATTCGGCAGTGGAGAAGATTTGCAGGTCTTCGGCTAATCTATCCAGATTGACAAGTGCCATCATAAGTGTGGAGAGTATTTCGATTGGCCCATCTGGCTGCCACATGGCATCACGTGCATGATGGGCTAATCCGTCGAACCCCAGGAGTTGAGCTAACCGTGTACGGTTCTGAGGGATGCGAGAACCATTGACACTGCCACAGCCAGCAGGACTGAGATTTGTACGCCTATACAGTGATTGCAATCTGTCCAAGTCTCGGAGCAGTGGATAGACAAACCCTAGCAAATAATGACCAAAGGTAGTGGGTTGGGCTGCTTGCAAGTACGTATAATCAGACATGAGCGCGACACGATATTCTTCTGCACGGTCGATGAATATGTTGCCTGCCTGAATCAACGCATCAATGAAAGTCAGCAGGTATGAACGCACCGTGATACGATAGCCTACGGTGGTTGATTCACGCCGTGCGCGTCCAGCCCCTAGCCATTCTATAGCAGGAGTATGAGTTGCCAGCCACGCTTCACGATTGGTATACAGATCGCCCAACGACGGTATTGGCGTGAAATCAGCAGGGGATGTATGCAGCGTGAGCAAGGCCGATAGCAGCGAAGCTCCCTTTGAAGCAGGAAGTACCTCCGCCTCAATGAGCATTATTGTGTGAGCAAGGTCTGCCAAGCTCATACCTGTAAACAAAGCCAGTTGATCTGTCAGTTCCCGCGCAAAAGCTGTTTTTACCAGTGTTTCAGCCGGACCAGATACCAACCTGCTACCTACACCTAATACTGAACCATCGGATTGTTCCACTAACGTATCCCTTCTTATGGTTCTTCAATCACCTCTGGTTTCCACTCGCCACGGCGTTCTAACTCCTCGGCGATGCGATAGAATGTCTCAAAACGCAGACCTGCTCGCAACGATTCTAGTGCCAACACCTCGCTTGGAGGAATGTTCCCTAGATTGACATTGGGACCAAACTGTTGTATCAAGTCCGCCTGCTGATTCTTGAGTGGAGCTTCCCAGAGTAAACGACTCACCTGTGATCCCATGCGTTCGCAGATAGCGGCCACCGCTTCCGCACGTATGACACCTTGATTGTCGTAGATGCCGATGCCCATTCCCGATTCGCGGGACTCAATCGTGACATAGGCAGCCCCCCATTCAAGGTCTTGGAGTGCCTGGTCTGCCAGTTCAGTAGCTGACGGTTGTTGTGTGGGGTCTTTCTTCCCAACCTCAGTGATCGCTATTAACCCATGATCGAGGGCGCACCGAATGACGTTGTGCCTGCGATGCAATGGTAAAGGAATCGTGCCATTGGAAATCTCTACGGCACTGAAGCCTAGCACATGTGCATGTTGCATGAAGGTACGGCAACTACTGCGCACAATGGCTACTTCTAGCAATGTTCCACCAGGGTAGGTCACAACACCGTGCGAAGTGAGATGCATCAGCTTACGACGCAATACGTCTGGGGGAACAAAGGCAGACGTGCCAAAGGTGCATTTCCAGTGATCAATCAGGTCGCCACATATTTCCAACAAGTCGGCAGTTGCAGCTATACCCAGCCCTTTGTCAATCACCATCGTGAGTCCATTTTTGCGCGGAGCTTGTTCGCGACCATCGAGCAAGCCCTCAACCACATGCGCCCATGCCTTCTCAGGCATACACGACCTCCTTTGCCAGTTTGCGCAGCGCAGCCTCGACCATAGGGAGGTCTGCCCCCCACGGGACAACCATCGTATTCCCATCCTGCTCGATATGTGTTTCCAGAAGACAGCACTTCAGTAAGGTAGATTCCGCACGTACACCTGCTATGCGGCGTGGGCACATCTCGACACGTGGCGGTTCATCCCCGTAGAAGTGCCGATGAAATTGCAAGCTGCGCTCACAGCCTATCATCGTCCAGTTGTGACGTGCCGGATGCTCGTCCAGAAAGTACACCTGGGTGGGCAAATCATCGAGACCACCAGAACGGCAAGGCACTAAGTAGGCATCGGGTTGTACGCTATCGGCTAAATCGCGTACTTCAATGCGCTCCAATTGCAAGAGTATAGGTGGTAGATCAGCATAACTCAGGACATGACGTGCCAAGCCATAGAGTTTAGGTGGTTCTGGCGGCGCGACCTCCACTATGCGTACAACGAGAGGATTAGGATGGTGGATGAAGTTGACGTGGTCGTATAATCCCTGAACCACGAGGGTTCCCGTAGACCCAATACCAAGTTCGTGCGCGACCTCAGCCAGAGACGAGCGATTGGCAGGATCGACCGAGGGGTGTTCGATAAAGACACATGTGTCAGGTAGTGCCAACACCTCCACGGAGGTGATTTGCGAGAACAACGGCTCACTCTCAGCACGTGTGATAGCTACCACGGCAGTCTCCGCGCCCTGGCCTCGCAAGACAATAAAATCGGTGCGTCTATAAGCATCACGACTGAGTAAAAGCGATGTTATAGCCTCTATCGACATCGGCCCATCGTAGCGCTGCACACTGACGCGGCGGTACGGTAGTGGGACCAGATTCTGCACGGACTCCCATGTCCGCGTTTGAGAAAGCTCGATCATTGGCTTTCTATCTCCTCCGTTGGTGGGCACAATTCAGCGTACACGTTTACAGGTCGCGCAAATCTGGTGAACCGGCACGCAGACGGCATAACTGGATAAAGTGCTCAGGGTTGAGGAACAGTTCGTTCATCGATCCCATCTCATCGATAGTAATGCCGCCGGGCCGCCGCATCAGGTGGTCAAGGTACTGGAACGCATCTTTTGCGCCGAAGCCGACATGATGGAAACCGAGAATTTTACGACTGTTCCCATCAACAACCGCCTTCAAGAAACCGCTCAACTCTGGATACATGAAGGCATAGAGCATGGTGCCTTCCGCACAAGGAAGTGGTATATCAGCCAGGGGTACACCTTTGGGTGGCATCTGAATAATAACCACATCTTTATAGGATTGACGGGCTTCCTCTTCCGATAAACCAACCCAGCTTATTTCATAGGTAGAGTGTAGAAAGTCAGGATAATCGGTCCAGTCAAGTTCGCATTCCTCACCCATAATATTGCGAGCCGCCGTCACTCCACCCTTACGTGCCTTGAACATCTCCATTGGTGGACCGATGAGATCGCCAATGGCATAGACGTTGGGAACGCTCGTGCGCATGTGCTTATCGACGAGAATCTCACCCTTTTCTCCGACCGCAACGCCGAGCACTTGCTGATAATGCTCAGAGCGAGGCCGTTCGCCCGTACCGACAAAGACGAAGTCACATGGGAGTGTTTGCCTGTCCCCCGTTTGCATATTCCGAATGACGACCGCCTGCACATTCCCATTGTCATCGCCCTTGATCTCTACCGGCTCACATCCCTCTAGTATCTCTATGCCGCGCTTGCGCATACCATCAACCACGTAGGTACGTAGGTCTTCGTCAACGTGATGAAGACTCGTAGTACGCATGAGTGGCTTACGCGCTACGATGGTCGTTGGGCAACCAGCAGCCTGGAAGAACGAACCATACTCGATGCCAGTCTTCGAGCCGCCTATGGCAACGCAACGCTGTGGCTCAAAATCAAGCTCTTCGATCAAGGTTGCATAATCATACACCCCATGCAACTCAATACCTAGAATGTGTGGAAGTGTGGTGGCGGCTCCCGTTCCTAATACGAGATTGTCTGCCTGGAAACGCTCTCCTGCGACCTCGACGGTATGCGCATCGATGATGGTTGCAGGAGCATTGAGGATGTACTCGATGTCGAGTTGCTCTTTTGACTGCCAATTCATGAAGGCATGGGCAGAGCTACGACCATCTTTGAAAAGTTGTACAACCTGGAGGATTGATGCTCGCAGGTTGGTGGCATCAGGAAACCAGAGTTTGCCAGAGAACCAGCGCATCAAGTCCAGTTCGCGTGCCGCCTCAGAGAAGAGATGATGCGGTACACATGCCTGATGAGGACAACTCCCCCCGAGGAACGGCCAGCGATCTACAATAAGCTGCCGCCCACCCATAGCACGAAGATAGCCAGAGCCAAAGCGTCCACCCGCGCCACCGCCGACAAAGATAGCATTAAACTTCCTCTTATCATCGTGATGCACATTGATGATGGGATCGCTATTCTCCATGTGCTCTTCTATCATCCCAACCCATTGTTTGTTCGTTGTTTCGGTGAGAGTGATATCCACAAAAACCTCCGTAGGGGCGTTATTTATAACGCCCTGCTAAGCATGACCGATTAGAGATCAAAACGTCGTGCCAAATCTATTGACTTGAACTCGCGATAGTGCGTATTCAGTGGGTCAAAGTGCCGTATGAGCGCGATATGTTCAGGCGTGGGAAGTGGCACGACACCGACATCCGACGCGATTTCCGGCTCAAAGGCTGTGTTGTCCAACACATTCTGGACACTCGTATCCGGGTACAGTGAACGCAGACGCAAGACATGCGTTTGTGGGTCAAAATCGAAGACCCCTAATTCAGTCACGACCCACTCTGGTCCACCACCTCGCAAGCCTAGAGCCTGACGTGGTGTACCGTCGCGAGTAGCCTGACCGATAGACGAGATGAAGTCAACCTGCTCAACGAAGCGAAACTGGCGTTTACCCGCTCTGTTGACCGAAGCACGATGTCCAGGCGTCCAGGTAGTAACGTGCTGCACATCACCAGACAGGTTGCAACCACCACCACTACCAGGTAGCTTGATGCGTGGGGATGCAGGGTTGCCAATGGACATGATGTTCAAATTGCCATAACGATCAACCTGCACGCCAGAGAGGAACATGCGCCCCATATCGCCACGTGCCGCTATGTCGAATAAGTCGGTGATGCCGAGTGACATGACGCTACCGTGCTCAAGCACCCAGTCATTAGAGGTCGGTGGCAAAAATGGTGGTTCTGGGTTGATTCCATAGGTCGCGCCTTCAACATGTACCATATGTGGTGCATGAGTGCGTTTTGCCAGAAGCATAGCCAGTGTCGGCACTGAAGAAGCATAGCCGTGAAAAACCAATTCGCCATCTTGAATGGTACGTGCCAACTGGTAAATCATCACTTCGGGCAAACTCGCGGAGGTAATAGTTGCGTCCTTCGTCATGCAATGGCTCCTTCTGGTGCAGTGAAGAGCGACCGCCAGGCATCATCACCATCTTTCCAACTTTCCAGCCTCTGAAGCTTTGCGCTCCCACCGATGCGCTGCAGGTAGTCATTGTGCGTAGCAGTCTCGAATACATAAGGCGTAAGGTACTCGCGTGCAAACGTGTCACGCCCTCCCTGAGCAGCGTGATAGTATTCTGTAAGATGTGTACGGTCATAAGCATAAAAAGGATAGCATGAGGTGGGATGGGCACCATAAGGCACCTCGACAACAGCCTCTACCCAGAAGTAAGGGACATTCGGCTGCATGGCACGCAGTTCATCTGGTGGTAATAAGCGATCAACCGTTGCAATGATGCGTTTGGAGGCGCGAATGAAGAGCATATCCGCGACCAGAGGCGGCAAAATCTTCAGGTTGCCGTGGATATCTCCATATTGCGCGTGAACAATGGCGACATCGGGCGCGAGTGCAGGGACCAGCACCAGGGGCAAGCCAGTGAACGGACAGGTCATCGTCTTATATTCCGTATGGAGCTGTAAAAAGTCCGTTCCCTGGATGCTACGCACGGGCAGAAACGGTACGCCAAACTCTGCTGCCCGTAACTGCTGCAGCAAAGTGTGACAGCAGGTGTCATGTACTTTGGTGAGACCTTCCTCGCAGACACGCCGAAAGTTCGGTGCCATGCCAAAATCCTGCTCAAATCCAACATACGATTCCTCTACGACACTGACAGCACCAGCACCGCACAACATGTCCACATCCACGCCGTGCGCAGTCCCTACCAAGTGCAAATTCTGCCGTCCCTGCCGAATCAGTTCGCGCAGGAAAGCCATTGGCTCACGCCAGGATAAACCGCCGCCGATAGCAACAGTCATCTCATCTTGCACAAGAGTGGCTGCGTCAGCCAAAGACATCTGTTTCTGTTCAGAAGTAAAGATCGCCATAGCTTCTCCCTCATGAGATGTTCTATTTGACCATCCAACCACCATCGATCACTAGCATATGCCCGTTGACATACTCAGCCTCATCGGAAGCAAGATAAACAGCCGCCGAAGCGATATCCTCAGGTTGGCCGACACGGCCCCAGGGAATCATATCCAGCACCTGCTGATGCAACTCTGGAACGTCCAGCCGCCAACGTGTCATCTCTGTTTCAACCATGCCTGGGCAGATAGCATTAGCACGAATGTGGTTGGCAGCATAGTCCAGTGCAAGAGCACGTGTGAAGGCGATAACGGCCCCCTTCGAGGCATCATAAGCAGCGCGTGCCGGAAAGGGTACAAACCCTGCCACCGATGCGATGTTAACGATAGTGCCACCACCTTGCGTCAACATGTGTTTGATAGCTGCGCTAGCAACACGGAACACACCCGTTACGTTCACCGCTATCACACGATCCCATTCTTCGTCAGGAGTTAGATGTGCAAGTGTGGCTTGACGCGAACCAGTGATACCCGCATTGTTCACCACAATGTCCAGGCGTCCCCACAGATCCACTGCTGCTTGCACCATGCGCTCTGCATCTGTCCGTACCGATACGTCACCCACCACAGTAATAGCCTGCCCTCCGGCCTCAGCAATCAGAGCAGCCGTAGCCTGTATACCCGCCTCAGCAATATCACTAAGCACCAGGGATACCCCTTCGGACGCATAGCGACGAGCGATGGCACGCCCAATACCAGAGCCTGCACCTGTCACAAGGCCAATTTTGTGTGCGAGACGCATATGCGGGAGCCTCCCTCAGCAATGGAGCCTTATGGATTGAACACTACTAAGCGTAATTCGGTCATCTCCTCGATAGCATAGCGTGGTCCTTCACGTCCCATGCCACTGTGTTTCACACCACCATAGGGCATCTGACCAGCACGGTAGAATGATGTGTCGTTAATCATCACACCGCCAACACGCAAGGCACGTGCCGCCACCATCGACACTGCTAGCGAACTTGTGAATACGCCTGCTTGCAAGCCAAATTCGGAGTCGTTTGCCATACGCAATCCCTCATCAAGCGTCTCATACGTCTGCACCGTCACAATCGGAGCAAATGTTTCCTGGCAGACAACGCGCATCTGTGGCTGCACCTGTTCCAGTACAGTAGGGGTTAGGAATGATCCAGTACGTTGACCTCCTGTTAACAACGATGCACCTGTCGCGACCGCCTCTTGTATCCAAGATTCTGCCCGTTTAGCTTCATTCTCGCTGATCATAGGGCCAATATCTGTGGCACGCTCTTTGGGGTCGCCTATGCTCAGGGACTGCGCCACGCTCACAAGCTTCTTAGTAAACACGTCAGCGACTGCATGGTGTACAAGGATACGTTGCACCGAGAGACACACCTGTCCAGAGTAGGAGAAGCCTTTGAGCGCACACTGCGTAGCTGCATTTGCAACATCGGCATCCTCATGCACAATCACTGCTGCATTGGAACCAAGCTCAAGGGTACAGCGACGCAACCCAATGGTACGTTTGAGAGTTTCACCAACAGGGACGGAGCCGGTGAAGGTATAGAAGGCAATACGCGTATCGGTTAAGAGGGCATTGCCTACGCTATCACCCGGTCCGACAACCAAGTTCAACCAGCCCGGCGGCAAGCCAGCATCGGCCAGAATAGCGCAGAGTTTCGCTGCTACAACGGGAGTGTAAGAAGCAGGTTTGAGCACGACAGCATTGCCAGCCGCCAGTGCAGGAGCTACTTTGTGTGCCACCATGTTGATAGGAAAATTGAAGGGGGTGATAGCGCAAACGATTCCAACAGGAACACGGAGAGTGAACGCGAGGCGATTCTCCGAGCCAGGAGTGGCTTCCAATGGCACCATTTCACCATGAATGCGCTTCGCTTCCTCCGCCGCCCAGATGAATGTATCGGCAGCACGTTCGGTCTCTGCGAGCGCATCGCGTAATGGCTTGCCAGCTTCGTAAGCCATAGTGAGTGCGAGGTCGTCAACGCGCGAGTGGATCAGTGCGGCAGCCTTCATCAAAATATCATAACGCTGGGTCACTGTTAGCGGCTTATGTGCAAATGCCTCACCTGCCGCAGTGATTGCTGCATCGACTTCCTTTGGCCCTGCCAAACCTACAGTAGCCCAAGGCACTCCACTCGCTTTATCTGTGACCGTCAGATGTTCGCCAGTATCCCAGGCTTCGCCGTTGATCCATAATGGATAATGGTCCATGATTGCCATCCATATCTGAAAAGTAGTGCGATGTGGTAGGAGTTGCACCCCTACCACACATTCCTACAGTTTCGCGCGTACCATTTGCACGCCATCGCCCATTGCTTTTAGCTTGGCTGAGGCAACGCTGCGGCTCATGTAACCCAAGCCACAGTCGGGCATGACCAGCAGCCGCTCTGGTGGCACAATGCCAGCATCTAGGACTCTTTGGATGTTCTTGGCAACATCTTCTGGCTTCTCGATGTTGGGATCCTTCACGTCAATGAAACCCAGGCCAAGCACCTTGTCCTTGGGAAACTCCCGATATGCGTTCATCTCTCTGAAGTCTCTATGGGCAGACTCGAAGTGGATAGCGGTGACTTTCGCTGTGCTGAACATCTGCATCATCTCAGCAGCTTTATCTTCCCAGACGTCGGTCTGACCGTCCACGCTACCATAGCAGACATGCCAGATACAGATCACGTCTTCCAGACCCTCAAGCATACGATTCACAGCCTCAATCTGCCACAAGTCCTGGGTGTACGCGGGGAGAACGTCGATGATCTGTATGGCTTCCAGCCCCCTTGCCTTGAGGTATTTGAACTCCTCATTCAGTGCCGCCGCAAGGTCCATAGCCAGTGCGACATTGTCTTTGTAGTAGCGATCTGATACGATCACACTGTTCTGCCCTGGTCCAAAGCAGCCAATCTTGAATGGCTTTGTGGTTGCGTCTTGCATAGCCACTAGGACGCCCTCAAATATGGGTCGAACCCACTTGATCTTTTCGACACACTCGGCCATATAAAATTTTTCGTACTTTTTAATTGAATTTGGAGGTCCCCAGGGACGGAAGCCCTCAATCATCTCAGTGTTGTAATGGAATATCGGCTCAAGCTGAAAGGCTGGTGTCTCCCAGGGGAAGTATTGCTGCGCGTCAGACAAAATGTCGAGGCCAGCACACTCCTGATCTTGGGCTGCAAGCCTGACTGCATCTTCATACGCTACGCGAAGGTCCATGCTACGATACAAAGGCTCATGCAGTGTGCCGAACACTCTGTCCTGGAGCCAGTGCGGTCGTGGGTATCCGCCAATCATCGAGCAGGGGAGAAGAACCTCTTTGCCTCTTATTTTCATGTGGCACCCCCTATGAAATGACAACTATGGTTTCTACTCTGAAAATACTGTCGCCGAAGGAGGGAATGATAAAACGAAGCACTACAAAACACACCTTTGTGTAAGGCTTTGTTACTCTTTGCTGTTCTTTAGTATACGGATTTTCAGCTAAAAGTCAATCTTTTTACGAAATACTGAGCAAAATGGTAAGCTTGACAGAGTATTTTTCGCATGGTACATTTGGATACACGTATACATTTCGTTCTTTTGCTCATCTTTGTTCGTCTCTATTACCAGGAGCAACACGATATGTCTGAGCAATTTCCAGAACTTCCTCTTTCCCAACTGCGTGCCATGCTAAGTACTATGTATCGTATACGCGCTTTCGAGGAGAAAGTGGACGAGCTATTCATGCGCGGTCAAATGCATGGCACGACTCATTTGTCTATTGGTCAAGAAGGTACTGCCGTGGGCGCGGTCAGCCTGCTCAGAAAAACCGATTTTATTACCAGTACGCATCGTGGACATGGACATTGCATCAGCAAAGGTGCGGATATTTCCCTTATGATGGCCGAACTGCTGGGGAAAGAAACAGGTATTTGTCGAGGTCGCGGTGGCTCAATGCACATTGCTGATCTGGCAACGGGCAACCTTGGAGCGAACGGGATTGTCGCGGGAGGAATGCCCATTGCCGTAGGTGTGGGTCTGAGCATGAAGATGCAGAAGACTGACAATGTCTGCCTATGCATTTTTGGCGACGGTGCCGCTAATGAAGGAGCCTTTCACGAAGCTATCAATATGGCTGCTGCCTGGGACCTGCCCGTAATCTTTTTGTGCGAGAACAATCAGTACGGCATGTCGATGTCAACAAAGCGGGCCATGCGCAATGAAACCATCGCTCAGCGTGCCACTGCATATGGTATCCCAGGCGAACTTGTCGATGGAAACAATGCGTTGGCTGTCTATATGGCTGTCTCAACCTCAGTGCAACGAGCACGCGATGGTCATGGTCCTAGCTTGATCGAGGCACGCACCTATCGCTACAAGGGACATGCTAAAAGCGATCAGAACCTCTATCGCAGCCGCGACGAGATTCGCGAGTGGCAACAACGTGATCCTATCCAGTATTTTGCCAATCAGCTTCTCTCTCAAGGTTTACTAAGCCAGGAGCAAGTCAAACAGGAAGAAGCCGCAGCGTATGCCACTGTAGAAGCAGCCTACCAATTTGGCATGGATAGTCCCGACCCCGATCCTGAGACATTGCTCGAGGGGGTCTACGTATGACAACTTCACATCAGCAACCCTCAACTAATACAGTCCAGGCACCTGCTGAGAGCTACTCAGCACAGAAAATAACCTACGGCGCAGCCATTCGCCAGGTATTGCAAGAAGAGATGCGCAAGGATCCACGGATATTCTTAATTGGAGAAGACATCGGTATTTATGGTGGTGCATTTGGCATAACCAAGGGCCTGCTTGAAGAGTTTGGAGAAGAGCGTGTACGCGATACGCCTATCTCCGAACAAGCCATTGCTGGCTGTGCGATAGGAGCGGCACTCACTGGCATGCTGCCCATCGCGGAATTTCAATTTAGTGATTTTATGACACTCGCTATGGACCAGATCGTCAATCAGGGGGCCAAGTTGCGCTTCATGTTTGGCGGTAAAGCGAACGTGCCTGTCGTATTCCGTGCTCCGCTTGGCTCAGGTATGGGTTTCGCGGCTCAGCACTCACAGTCATTAGAAGCATGGTTTGCCCATGTTCCCGGCTTAAAAGTGGTGTTACCCTCGACGCCAGCAGATGCCAGTGGATTACTGCGCTCAGCCATCCACGACCCGAATATCGTGATCTTCCTAGAGCATAAAGCTCTCTATAACCAGCAAGGTCCCGTTCCTGCTGGCAACTGGCAAATACCACTTGGTAAAGCCGATGTGAAAAGGCAAGGCAAGCATCTGACCATTATTGCCCTTTCCAGTATGGTGCATCGCGCCCTTGCCGTTGCTGAACGTCTGGCACAAGAAGGTATTGAGGCAGAGGTTATCGATCCGCGTACCTTGCGACCACTGGACGCAGAGACGCTCGTCGATTCGGTCCGTAAAACCGGACGCGTGCTGATTGTGCAGGAGGCCGTCCTCACTGGTGGTTTTGGTGGCGAGATAGCTGCTCGTATAGCTGCCAGCAAAGCATTCTACTACCTAGATGCGCCCATTATGCGCTTAGGGGGTGCGGAAATCCCTATACCCTACCAGGTCAACCTCGAAAAACGCGCTACACCACAAGAAGAAGACATTTACCAAGCAGCACAATTGCTACTGCAAGAGAAGCCTGTGTAGGAGTAAAAGCCCATGGAGAAGTCATTTACCATGCCCAAACTGGGTGCGACTATGACAGAAGGTACCGTCTTACACTGGCTTTATCAGCCCGGAGATCAAATAGCCAAAGGTGAACCACTTGTCGAGATCATGACTGACAAGGTGAACCTTGAGGTGGAAGCCCCCATTGATGGATGCCTGCTCAAGGTGCTGGCACAGGAGGGTGATATTTTACTGGTTGGCACTACTCTTGCTATTTTGACTGATGATGCTCGCAGTGCTAATCAAACGGTTGTAGCAGAGACACAAGAACTCCATCATGCCATGCCTGTTGCCAGTACGCCTGCCGCCAAGCGCGAAGCCGCGCTACACGGCATTGATCTGCAGGCCGTTGTCAACGCTGGTGCCAGCCCTCCTATCAATCGCAATGATGTGCTCACTTTTGTAGCACAGACGGGTCAACTCAAAACCTCGGCACCATCTATGCGCCAAGGTGTGCGAGCAACACCCATAGCACAAAAAATCGCTAGAGAGCATCAGATAGACCTAGCACGTATTGCTGAGCGCAGGCCGGGTGAAAAGGTGACACGGGCCGATGTAGAGAGCCATCTCCAGGAGGTTATACAACCTGTCCCTACACATGAACCAATGAACCCTCCTACACCTCAAGTAGCAGCCCAGAATAATGCAGATGAGGAACTCGTGCCGCTTACTCCTGTGCGACAGATTATCGGGAAACGTATGCAACAAAGTATCACGTCAGCCCCCCACATTTATCTTGACCTGGAAATTGATATGACCGAGGCAGAGAGATGTCGTCAGAGCTTTGGACACAGCTTGCAAGCCCAGGGAGAACAGGCTCCGTCTCTTACATCTCTCATCGTGCGAGCCGCAGCATCAACACTTGTGCTCCACCCCAATGTGAACGCAGTCTTTACAGCAGGTGCTCTGCAAGGAAAAGATGCCATTCGTCATAGGCGAGCTGTGCATACTGGTGTCGCCGTTGAGACCGAGCGGGCACTAGTGACGCCAGTAATCCGCAACGCGCATCAACGCTCGCTACCAGACATCGCGCGTGAGTTGCGACGCCTCACACTCGCTGCTCACCAGGAAACCCTTACACATGAAGAAGTAACAGGTGCAACTTTTACCATTTCTAACCTAGGGATGTATGGTATCGACACCTTTCATGCCATTATCGTGCCGGGGCAAAGTGCCATACTTGCAGTGGGCAAGGTAACAAAACGTGGTGTGGTGCTCGAAGATGATAATGGGGCACGGCTGGAGGTACATCCCATGATGAAAGTGTCGCTATCAGCAGATCATCGCGTCTTGGACGGAGCGAATGGGAGCCGCTTCTTACATCAACTCAAGCTGTTTTTGGAAGAACCATATCTCTTGCTGTGAAAGCAAACCAGGCACCCTAGCCTTTGACAAACGATGATTGACCGACTACTCACACACCATAGAAGCCGGGCACGCGTCCGTTCGAGACGAGCACCGAGGGATGGCTCAACAACGCATCAAGTATCGCGTCACCACTGAAGCGTTTCAGATCGTATTGACAAACAATCGTTACCCCCGGATACTTATCGACCAGAGGATTGAGCTGTGCCTCATAGACCGCCATTTCCTCGGCACCGGGCGTACCTTGCAGTGACCACGTCATCTCACCTGTCAAGAGTACACGTGTATGCCCTGCTTCTAGTGCCGCTAGAATGGCTGTTTCGATAAAATCCAGCATGTGCTGTGCAGTGAAATGGCCCGGCAGTAAGTAGGATTGAGATGGGGGCAATATCCTTAACAGGCCGCGTGCAAGCAGCCTATCCAATGGGAGACCCTCTTCATGCAGGCGTTGCATCAATTGCTCCGATGATGTGCTGTGTTGAAGGTACACTACTGGTGCGCCAGCACGCAAATGATCAACTATATGAGGGCGGAATAATTGCCACTGCTCTTCCTGGTCTCGAAAGAACAGGCTGATGTGACGGTCGGTGTAATCTGTAATGTCCTCTGCTACGGCTTCAGTTTCTTCTATTTGTTGTTGTTCTACTTGTGTATCTTCATTGAGCATGAAGGCAAGTAAATCTTCTATCAAGAAACGTCGCTCATTACGTCCACCAACACGAAAACAGCGTAATTTCCCACTGTTTGTCCAACGTCGTAACGATACTTCGCTCACATGAAGAAATGTGGCTGCGTCGCTAATGGTCAAAAATCTTTGTTTTTCCTGCATGTCTGGGTCCGCTCACATTAATCTTATACTTTGTTGATCTTTATTTTACGCGAGTCATGTATTGAATGTCAAGCTTGTCATAAGAAAACCAAATTTTCACTCAAAAGACTTGACAACTACCTGTCTAATCCGTACACTAAAGAATAGCAATGATGAGCATTGTTTGACACTTCTTTCGGTAAACCCTTCCCACTACTCGATGTTGTTTGCGTGGAACAATTCACCGATGATGTTGTTCTCAAGGAGGGAACTATGAAGATCCGTGGTCAAGAGATGTTACTGCCAACCAGTATGGTCGGTAACTACCCCAATCCCCGCTGGTGGGACGCCTATTTTGCCCGTCACTGGACGGGAAACCAGAGACCCCCCGACTCTCTGGAACGTGAGGCGCTGGAAGACGTTGTATTAGCACTTGCACACGATCAGGAAATGGCTGGCTTGGACATTATCTCTGATGGTCGTGTACAAGCTGATAACTATGGCGATCAGGCCGTTTACTATTACTATGACCGGCTGGGCTATGATCTCAAAGGTGGGTATTTAGGCTTCCCCATCTATAGCCGCCTGCATGCAGGGACTGTGACGCAGGAAATAAGACGGCACGGAGCCATTATGGTCGAGCAAGCCAAAGCCCTCAAACGTGCCACTGATAGACCCACGAAGATACAGTATACAGGCATCCAGGTGCTTGCCCAGGCTACTAACGACCTGCATTACAAATCCAGTCGTGACCGTGCGATGGATATCGCCAAAGCCATTAACGAAGATATCCTAGAAGTAGACGATCTGGGCATTGATTTCATCCAACTTGACGAATTCACCTGGCCCTATGGCTTCGAGGATTACGCCATCGAAGCATTCAACCGTGCCGTCGAAGGCGTCAAACACGCCAAAATCATCTGCCATGTCTGCTGGGGTAACTGGGGTGGCACACCAGCTTATATGCCTGACCAGACAGCCCAGGCAGGCGAAATTTTTGATCTTACCCAGCGCAAAGGCCCAACGCCGGGCGATAGCACCTTTGTCATTCCCAAGGCTTACGAAGGCAAAATGGATGTGTTGAACCTGGAAATCGGCGGACGCAGACGCGACTTGAGCGGTTTGTCGATACTTAAGCAGCACCCGCTTCCCGCTCATATGCAATTCTGGGCTGGCGTGATTGATGTGAAAAGCACTATTACAGAGACAGCTGCAGAAGTGTCAGATCACATCCGCGAAATTCTCCAGTATGTTCCGTCAGAACAACTGGGCCTCACGACTGATTGTGGCTTAATCTTGCTTCAGCGCTACATTGCCGTTGACAAACTGCATGCATTGGCGGCTGGTGCGCAGATTGTTCGCAACGAATTAGCTCACAAGCCTGTTACAGCATAACTCGGCTAGAGACAATGCTTTGTATCCATCAATTATCGCTCCCTCCTCCGGTTCTGATGGATACAAGGCACTCTCCCTTTATCTCGTCATAGAGGAAGTAATTTTATGCCTATTTTGACTATCGAATGTCCAAACTGCGGACACCGTTTCCAGGGTTTGGTTCTGGCGGCCACACGTCCGCCGGAAGAGTGGGTTTGCTCCAAATGCGGCTCTCGCAAAGCGGAAGTGGACCGTAACGAACCACCAGTGCTTCATCCATGGGAAAAAGAAGGGGCGCACGGCATCGGGCTTTGTCCCTGTTGTTCATGAGGATAGATTATGCGATTGAAAGATAAGGTAGCAATCATTACAGGTGGAGGTTCGGGTTTCGGAGAAGTGACTGGGCACCTCTTCGCCAGCGAAGGTGCGGCGGTTATGATCGCCGACATCAATGGTGCGGCGGCACGCACTGTCGCTGAGGCCATTCAAGCGAAGGGAGGCAAAGCCGCCTATGTCGAGTCCAATGTCGCGTCGAGCGAGAGTACTGAGGCTATGGTCAAAGCCACATTCGACAGTTTTGGACAGGTTGATATCCTCTTTAACAATGCTGGCATCGAGGGCTGGGGATCAGTGATCGATGCCGATGAAGCCGTGTGGGAACGCATCTTTGCTGTGCATGTGCGCGGCGCATTCCTCTGCTCGAAACATACTATTCCTGCTATGATCAAAAGTGGCAAAGGTGGCTCGGTGATTAATGTCTCATCGGTGGCGGGATTGGTTGGCTTGCAAAATATGGCGGCCTATAGTGCCGCCAAAGGGGCTATTATCAGCCTGACACGTTCTATGGCCGCCGATTTCGCGCAACATAAGATTCGCGTCAACTGTATCGCACCTGGAACGACCATGACGCCTCTCGGCAAACGCCTGATCGAAAACGACACACCAGAGAAGCTCGCTCAGCGCCTGAGTCGCTACCCAATGGGGCGATTTGGCGAACCAGAGGAGATCGCACGCTCCGTCCTCTATCTGGCTTCGGACGACAGTTCGTATACAACCGGCACCTGCCTTGTTATGGATGGCGGTCTAACAAGTGTGTGATTGCGCTCACTAAACGACAAGTACAATACCATCATTTCTTCATCCCAGTAGTGCTCGTCCATCTTCATAGCTCTGTGCATCGTTCCATGTGGCGACTTAAATCTACGAGGACTGTCCCATAGGTTCGTCCTCGCCGCAGCGCAAAATCGTCGATGCCAAGAAACGTGACCGTTTCAATGGCAGGAAGGGGCAGTGCCATGACGCGACGAAGGATGGTCGTTTCTGTTGGGCCGTGCATCACCTCTTTGAGTAATAATTTCTTGTGAAGGAAGATGCCTTCGAGAGCCTCGCTGAGATTCTTTAAAAGGTGCCACCGATCTGCTATCTGCTGAGCCGCAGGCGCTAGTCTCGCTCGCCCCTTCCGCATAGCTTCCACCACGATCTCGGCTGATAATCTCAACACCTGGATGTACCTCTAGCCAGTGTGCAAAGGTCGCAGCCTCACGATCTGGTAAAAGGTCAACAGGAACTCGCTTCTCCAGATCAATGAGGATCGTCCCGAATTTTCTCCCTCGGCGAAATGACCAATCATCGACCCCAAGGACGCGCGGGGTCGTCTGGTGGAGATCAGGGGTCACTTGAATGAGTCGCAGGAAGGTATCAGGACTCGCCGAAAGCCCCATGCCCTCAACGAGTCGTTTTCCAGCTTCCCCACCTAACGCAAACCCAATGAGCGCAAAAACATCGGTAAGCCGCATGGTGCGATGTGCATAAGGAGCAAGAACGGAAGGATGGCGTTCTGTAAAGATACTGCGAGGACAGTCTGAGTTTCCACAAAAGAAGCGACGAACGTGTAACTCTAACCGCACCGCACCGCCCATCCACGGGAGATCAGCACCCAGGCGATTGTATCGCGAGTGGATTTTCTCCGACTGACAATGACACATTGGGCAAGATGCCTGTGAAGAGGTGGTGATGACTTTGGCTTGAATCACCAATGTAGAGGCATCCAGTTGTATCAAATGTAACCAGGCGGGATCGGGAAGCATGCTCTGGCTCTCCATAGAAAGACTTCTTCTATCAGCTCCTCACATCTGCAATGAACCTAGTGGAGTAGAAGTCTTGAAGAGGAACAATGAAGAAGTTGTTCCATTCAGTCGTTCTAAGCAAGCAACCAGAGTTTTTCATCAACTTTGATACTCCCATGAAAAAGGATGGAGGAAAGAACAAGCATGGGAAAGAAGTGTAAAGGGCAAAAAAGGGACAAAATAAAAGCCAATACCATCAAGCAGTTATTGGATGAGCTTGCTCTTCTAGGTTAGGAGGAAAGACAATGGGATGCCAAGCGTGGGTCAAATTCTCCCATACGTGCTTCGCCGATGTCGGCGAGCGACAGACAGTGGTGCTTGTGAGGCATCCGGATCATACTGTTGGACAGGCTCGTAGCACTAGCATCAAACCGACCTCTGGCATTATCTTCCTCGAGAGAAGTGTACCACTTTTTCATGGGCAGTGGTGCGCCAGTGGCGCATGCATTACTGGTGGCGAACCCAATATTAGTAGGGATACTCTCCTCACTTTGACTGTGAACGTTGGTTAATAATCGCCACTGAGAGGAGAAAATGCCTTGTTTTAATAGTATTTCTCCCCACTTTTTGGGTTCGCCAACAGTATCACTTTGCGGGAGACCCCATCCAGTTCTTCGCGCATGACGGTTTCTAACACGGTTTGAACGGTACTTTGAGCCAGCGTGCGCAGATGTTGGTGAAACTCTTGCTGATCTGGCAGCGATGGGGATGCTGCTGCTGAGGTGGAAACGACATTCTCTACTGTGATACGCTTTTTCTTAGGTCCAGGCATAGTTCCCTCCTTCTTGGGATGTGACTGAAAGGAATGACCACTTCAAAAGGAAGAGTCTATGCCTGTATTATCTCTTCTCAAGACGCTCTTTTCCTACCTTTCCCTTACACAACATTCGGTATGGCATCCGTAAAATGAGTTTCTCGAATTGTTGAGTTCTAGCTTATTTTTGGTCTCAAATTGTCTTGACAGTTGGTACCACCATAGTGAAGCAGGGGTGCTGACCCGGAAATATCTCGTAAGATTACTCGCGCTACTACTCTTTCACTATCGTATGCGTATGAGCAGCTGAACGGGCTTGCCGTGCGTTCGTTGGTGTCTACGTGAAAAATGCACCGCAGCACAACAAATCGGATGAAGTACTGCAGGCGGACCTGAAGTACTTCTCCAATCAACACAGACGTTTCGACAGGACTAGCAGTGAGCACGTGTGTGATGACTTACTTCTTCACAACAGCAGCGGAAAGCTCTTTGCCAGGAGCGAAACGCACTCGCTCTTTTGCGGGCACCTCGATCGCTTCTCGGGTACGGGGGTTCACCCCTTTGCGAGCAGTGCTCCGGCGGACTTTGAAGGAGCCAAAGCCTACTAAGCGGACCTCGTTGCCTGCTTGCAGGGACTCCTGGATAGCGTCGAGTGTGGTTTCAAGAGCCTGAGCCGCCTGTTTCTGCGTGAGCTGCGCGTGGGTGGCGACGCGCTTGATCAACTCCTGTCGACCGATGATGGTAACAGGAGACGGGGAGGGTGCGTTCTTGGGTGTCTTGGTCTGTGCGCCCTGCTTCAGAGGAGGCTGGGCCTTCGTGGTGTCTGCTTTGGGTAATGCCTGCCGATCGGCGTCGGTCAGAACGGAAGTTGACGCGTCACTCTTGGTCGTCTTGGTCTTGGTTTTTTTCGTGGTGGGCATGGATACGTAATCCTCCTTCTCAACAAACAATGGAGTGTTCGCCCTAAAGAGCGGCTTCATTGCATACTGCTGCTATGAAGTATAACCAGGGTTTAGAAAAAATACAAGTGTTTCAACGCGCTTCAAGCCTTGTTTTCGACAGTATCGCAATAACTAGGCTGATCTACTAACGATTGGGCAGAAGAGTACACGAAATATCCGCCACTTGGTGCGTGTAGTATCGGGGGAGCTTGTGGACCTTACGGCTTCGGTAACACCAATTGGCCCAACTACGCGCGAATGGCGTACGATGAAACAATTGTGACTGTCCAGATTGAGAATGCCCAGGCCAAGCCAGAACCTGGAGGATATTCTCCCAGTGCCGGGCATGGATGTGGCATTTGTTGGGCAAATGATCTTCACGCGTTACTCTATCTCACACCGAGCAGCCTTTAAGAAGTCTATCTCAAGGAGAAGTCCAGCAACAAATTTAGCGTGATGGACTTCTCGGCTTACAGGACCTCGAAGAAATGATGTTGGAGCATGACCTTCATGTCGATCATACCGCTGTGTACGCGCCGTTTCGGCGTTTGTAAGATTTCTCCCCAAGGAAGATGGGGTTGAGAGCAGATGACCTCAAGGACACCCTACCTGGAACCAAAAGGCAAAAGGGAAATAAGTACTTTGGGAAAGCGGTGAAACACGAAAGTAAGCAGCATGATGCGCACGCCTCGTCCTGTAGGCATGGTGAAACCTACACTGACTGAACCCACGTTTCCCACAGTTGTGCATGGTGGCCCACCGCGGCATACTTGAAGCGATGGCACCCTAATACCCATTTCCGCGAGATGAACGTGGAAGGCCCTCTATGGTAAAATCAGGTGTACATCACCAAATTCGTGCCAGAGATACTGCTCACGTAATGCCTCATTATAGGCGAGCCTGAGATATTCGGCACTGGCAAGCGCCTCTAGCATGAGTAGGTGTGTCGCATGTGGTTCGTGTAATCCTGTGAGGAGGGCATTGGCCGCGTGAATACCGTGCTCAGGCGTTACGACTAAGCTTGTCAAGCCTTCGCCTGGATGAGTTGTGCCAGAGGCGGTGACGGTTTCGAGGGCACGTACAACGGTTGTGCCAACGGCTATTATGCGTTTGCCTTCTACACGTGCCGCAGTAACTCTACGTGCCGTTTCGGGTGAGACACGATAATATTCCTCGTAGGGCGGTTCGTGAGCCTCTAGGCTAGCTACTCCTGTGTGCAGGAGCAACGGTGCTATCTGCACTCCTTTTGCTATCAGCCGTGTAATCAGTTCAGGGGTGAAGGCGCGTCCGGCTGAAGGCATTTCCGCGCTCCCCATCTCCGTTGCATACACGGTCTGATAGTAGTCTAGCGGCCACTGCTCCTGTACATATCCATAGCGGATCGGGAAACCGTACCGTGTCAAGTAGACTTGTAGCTCATAGGGAAGCGCGAGGGTAGCAATCCACAACCGATGCTTGCCTTTTGGCTTCATATCACGTTTGTCCAGATAGGGCATATGCAACGTGATTGTTGCATCATCCGCCAAGTACAATGTCTCGCCCGCCTGAATATCGTAGAAAGGTCGCGTTGTTTTTTCTCTTTGTGTGCGTACCTCAACGATCCATTGGTCAGCGGGAAGATGGGTAGAAAGGTGTAGTTCAAGCTCAGTACCGTCCTTACGCCTGGCATGGAGCGCGGCATTCATCGTTCCACTGGTATTGATGACGAGCAGGTCGCCTGCTACGAGAAAATCTTCAATCTGGCGAAATCGCGCATGCACGATGCGGTTATTTGACCGATAGGATACCAGCAAGCGTACCTCATCGCGTGCCAGTCCTCGTGCTTCTGGTGGGGCATTGGCCTCTAGTTCAGCAGGTAGATCGAAATGCAGTATTGTCAAACGGAAACCGCCTTCTTGAAAATTTGCAGCGCGTTTGAGCGCACATGCCTTATTGAATGTGCTACGTTACTTCAAGGTACGGGCAGAGTAGCGTCCGCTTGGATATGTTCCAGTAATCAGTGCGAGCATACCGGGAACGCTCTCTTCGGGAAAGGGGCGATCATTGATATCCTCACCTGGAAATGCCTCTTGATGCATTTGTGTTCGCATATCACCCGGATCAACCCAGTAGATACGTAATGCCTCTTGCTCCGAGGCGAGAATGTGCGAGAGCTGCGCGAGAGCCGCCTTACTTGATCCATAGCCACCCCAACCAGGATATGCCACAATACCTGCATCGCTTGTAATATTGAGAATGCAGGCCCCTGCTTGTAGCTGGTGCTTGACCGCCTGAATTATCGCGAGGGGAGCGAGAACATTCGTGCGGTACACCTGCTCCAAAATATCTAGTGGATATTCCAACAGAGATGGCTGTGGGCTGAGACCAAGGGTACTCGCATTATTGACCAGCGCGTTCAACCCACCAGAAGTTCGGACTTCTTCAGCAAGAGCACGGCGATGGCCTGCATCAGTCACATCGCCGGAGATAGCTGTCACGGTGGTCCATTGCGAGAGTTCCGCACGAGCAGCCTCAAGTGCCTTTGCTCCTCGCGCATCGATGATTAGGTTCCAACGCTGTTGTGCAAGTTTACGTGCGGGTGCCAAACCGAGTCCGCGTGATGCACCAGTGATGAGCGCGGTGCGGGTTACAGGTGAGTGCGCCATTTTCTCTTCCTTTCGGGTAAGGGGTACATATACGAGATGGTCTTATTGTATCCGAAGAGAGCTTTTCCCGCATTGAGCGAAAGGACAGTATGCGAACTGTACAAAAGTTCAGCAGTATGTCTCCCGTTATTCCAACAGCCCTCGACCTTCATACCACTCCTCCGAGATTCTGTCTTCAACGATGCAAAATATCTGTATCATGGTGCGTTTTGCCTGTCTCCCTGTTGGTGTGGTCCCTGCATATACGCCTCGATGAGTACCACGCAATGTTGTACGCACCGCTACGGTATCATCTTCCGCAATCAGGTCATCAATAGTCACATGGATCTGGTTCTGTTGCAAAAAACAAACTGATCTGCTAGAAACTGTCTGAAAACTCCGTACTGCCCGATTATGCAGCATGCTCACTGGGATGAGAAGCATATTTGGCGAGTCGGCGCACCAGAATGCGAAGCAGAGTGATGTAGACCCATGCCTCACTCGTCGCACATGCGCGTTCATAATCTTTGCTCAACCGTCGATTCTGGCCGAACCAACTGAACGTCCGCTCGACGACCCAGCGTCGCGGCAAGACGCCTCGGAAGCCGGTTCGCGTGGGAGCAAGACGCTCATAGGTGAACCAGACCGTTCGCAGATCGTTAAGATCACCATGAGGAACCCACTCTCCGCGCGGCTTGGATGGATGCTGCACCACAGCGACGCTCCATCCCAGATGTTCCTCAATCCACGCTTTTCCACGACCTGTGTAGCCTTGGTCTACCCACACATGGCTTAGACGTGGAAACTGCTCTTTGGCTCCCATCAGCAGATCAGCGACTGCCGCTCGGTCTTGTTCATTTGCTGGATGCACCCGTACCCGCAGCACGAGCCCTTGCGTATCAACGAGGAGGTGGCGCTTCCGTCCACTCACCTTTTTGCCGCCATCATAGCCGCGAGGTCCGCCAACACTCGTTGTTTTCACGGATTATCGATAATCCCTGCGCTCGGTTGGACCTCTCGCCCAACCTGCTGGCGAATTTGCTCACGTAAGAACGTATGAATGCGTTCCCAGGTACCATCAAGTCGCCAAAGACGGAAGTAGTGATACGCAGTTTTCCAGCGCGGAAACTCCTTGGGCAACAGTCTCCACTGGCACCCAGTGCGTACTACATACAAGATTGCATTGAGAAGAGTTCGATAGGAGTGCTCACGAGGACGACCTGTTGAGGCAAGACTCGGAAACAAAGGATGCAGAAGGTGCCATTCAGCATCAGAGAGATCGGTAAGGTAGTTGCTAGTTGACATACTCTATTCTACCACTTCCTGTGTCCTACGAGTTTTCAGACAGTTTCTTACCAAATCGGCTTATTTCTTGCAACACAACCGGCGGCCCAGGCAATGGTATCAGCACCGTCTGCCCCTTCTTGGAAAAACGGGAGGTATTCTCCTTCGGAGGCATAACATCCCCTCGTATCCTGAACGACCACTGCATACCCTGCTTGTGCAGCCCGTAACAGATCAACGATATAGGTTTGCATTAAAGGGAGTTCTTTGTTGTAGGGCAGACGCTGAACGAGGGTTGGCACCGATGCGCTGATGTCTGGACGATACACATCCGTGGCAAGCTTGACTCCATCTCGCATTGGGACCATGACGTTCTTCTCAATGATGATACGCATTTAAGGAAGTCCTTTCGAGTAGGTTTTTCTCTTTCATACGTTAGTTCTAGGAGCGCGTGAATAGCTTCCTTTCCCTTTGTACATTCTTATAGATAGAAAAGGTTGACGCTGCTTTGCCAGAAACCCATTACCAGGAGATGCGTGGCGTTTTTATTTCCTCAACCATTTTGGCGTAGTAACGCCATACCCAAGTATCGTTAAAGCGAGATCCTAAATCTGGTAGCTCTCTTATATCCTCTGGAGAAATGTCTCTCGCAGATCGCCCCATTTGTGCAACTTGCAAGGTCCAGGCAAAAGCACGTTCGGCGAATGGCTTAGCCTGGTTGTGAATGTGTTGGAGCGTCCACAATGCTCCAACACATTCACAACAGAAGAGATAGCGGTGCTGTTATTGGCTTGTGTGTATGTCCTAATGCGTCTCTTCAGTCAGTAAGTGCTGAACGAACCAACTGCTGGCTGCGCCGCTTGCCGACTTGAAGCCCGAACCGACATAGGCATCAAAATGCCCACCGGGGAGGATCACCAATTTCTTGGGTTCACGAGCCAGGTTATATGCTGCGAAGGCTTCATCTGCAACAGCCAGATGATCGTGTTGAGCAATCAACATCAACAAAGGAGTGGGGCTGATGCGCTCTATGTAAGTTACTGGCTCGTATTCCATCAACATCTCGACGGTGCGCAACGTCACCTCGTTCTTCCATGATGGTGCTCTGTTGCGGCCTGTTTCCATGAACCATTGATACGAATCGGCGGTTGGTAAGGCGGCTTGACCAACAGGGTCGTTGGTGACCACGGGAATCATTGCTGGAGGCTTGCCTGTGAAACGCGCCTCGCGGTCCTGGTCCAATTGAGCACGGGTAGGAGCCAGTAAGTCAGCTCTCACCAGACGCAAGATATTGCGGTATCCATTCGTAAGGGGCACCTGGGAAACGACACATTTGACACGTCGATCAATCGCTCCAACCACTAAGACATGCCCTCCACTGTAACTTGATCCCCAAATGCCTACGCGGTCCCGATTGACTTCATGGCGTGTCCTCGCGTAGGTGATGGCATGACGATAGTCTCGTACTTGTACCCACGGGTCAATCTCAAGACGTGGCTCACCATCGCTCTCACCAAAGTTACGATTGTCAAAGACCAGTGCGGCAAGCCCGGCTTGTACGAAGGTTTCAGCAAAACTATCGAGGTACATTTCTTTGACGGCCGAGAAACCGTGAGCCATGATGATGGTAGGGAATGGTCCAGAGCCTGAGTCTGGAGTGTAGAACCAACCCCGTAGCGTTGTTCCTTCAGCATTGAAAGCGATGTCTTGGCGCATGTTCAAATCCTCCTTCGATTCGACGTATGTTCATAGAGCCATGACTACTCAAACGCAATTGCCTCACTCATCTTATCTTTTTTTTGTTTCCTTTGCAAATGGAGTTCTTTAGGTGAAAGCGACGTCTCATAGCTGAGATGATGAGGAAGCCATCTTCTCGCTATCTGTCCTCGTGCTTCTATGATGACACTGTAGAGTTCGCTCCACCATCGACCGCCAAATATTTCAATCCACTTCTTGGCTTCGCTCATCATCTCATATGCTCCTTGCATCCTCTTTTCAGGGGAATAGCTTCATGGAGTCCTACCCAGGAATGTGCAAGACCCTTTACATGAGCTGAGGTCACACAAGGAGATGGGTACACAAGCAAGCAGCACAGAACAATTTCTGCGTGTGTGCGATGACAGAAAAGAGAAAGAATATTTGACCCATCTCCTTGTGTGGTTTTGGCTCATTTAAAGGCTCTTCCGCATTTCCCGTGCTCAACAATTGTAAACTGTGAAAAATGGGAAAAACCTGTTAGGTAGTGAGCCTGAAGAAAGCGTCGTTGAGCGTAAAAATGGTTCACTTTTACACATACGAATACTCATTTCGTCTCGTCCATATTGCTGAGCACCATTTCTGCGAATGAACCATTTAAAAAAGTAATTTACAAGACAGAGACGCTACTTCTCAGGCGTAATGCTCGTGCTGACATGCGTGACCACAAAGGTCCTGAATAGGTGAGCAACGTGTCAGAGCGTCACGCCCACGGAAAGAGCGGAAATATTCTTCACCACGTGAGGTACTTCTTTACTATCCTCTCCCTCCCAACCATGATGATCCCCTGTGCTGGCTACTTGGGACATCCGTTCGGAAAATTGACATGTTGCGCACGATAGAACAGGCCTCCTTGCCGAAGCCCGTGAGAGGCGAGTACAATAAGCAAGGCCCATTCTGCTTGTACTCTTTGGCAATGCACCCATTTCACAAAGGAGAGGTTCAATTCGTGCTGCGTGTATTTACCTTCATAAAACAACGCGTCTGTTTTCGCTTTCATGCGTTCCAAGAACGTTTTCTGCGTAGGATGAAACCACCAACGACCTCCTTTGTGCTTGGCACACTCGCCGATCTGACCAGAGGAAAATCCGAAATCCGTGCGGAAAACGCACTGTTGCGGCACCAACTCGTCATTCTCCAGCGACACATAAAACGCCCTGTCTACCGGAAAACGGACCGACTTCTTCTGGTATTCCTGGCCAGTATGACGGGGGCTTGGAAACAGGCGCTCTTCCTTGTTCAGCCAGAGACGATTCTTCGCTGGCATCGTGAGCTCTTCCGTGTATTCTGGAAGCACAAATCCAAGGTGCGCTCGAAGAAACCAAGACTCTCATCCGAGACGATCGCCTTCATCAAGGAGATTGCAGCAAACAACCGACTTTGGGGAGCGGAGCGCATTCGGGGCGAGTTACTCAAGCTGGATATTCGGGTCAGTAAACGGACCATTCAAAAGTATATGCGGCAGATTCGCCCAAAACGAGCCCATGGACAGACCTGGAAAACGTTCCTCCGTAATCATGCAACAGAAGTGTGGGCTTGCGATTTCTTGCAGGTTACTGATCTTTTCTTTCGTCCACTTTTTGCATTCTTCATCATTGAGCTGAAATCACGGAAGGTGATCCATGTGAATGTGACGCGCACTCCAACGGATCTCTGGGTAGCACAACAACTGCGGGAGGCAACTCCGTATGGACAAGCACCACAGTATTTGATTCGGGATAATGATCGCAAATTCGGGTCGAATTTTGCGCGCGTGGCTTCCACGAGTGGCATCAAAATACTTCGCACTCCGTACCGAACTCCTCAAGCAAATGCCGTTTGTGAACGCTTTCTGGGGAGCATCAGACGAGAATGCGTGGATCACTTCCTGATCTTTCACGAGAAACAACTCTCCCGGCTTCTCCAAGCCTATGTAGTCTTCTTCAATCAAGCTCGACCGCATCAAGGGACGCGACAGCGGATCCCAGATCCGCCGCCACTTTCTGCTCCTCCCTCCAACCAATCGAGTAAGTGCTCGCTATTCCCGTGTTGGGTGGCTTACACCATGACTACCGAAGAGCAGCATAAGTTGGAGAGAGTGTATGTACCAAGGATGAGTCAAGGAAACCTGGCGGTATGTGGCAGCTGCATCAATGTTATTGCGTGTTTTTGTACCCTTTGCTTTTCTTCCTTCTGCGGAAGAAGAACTCACGTCATCCTTCTGCCTAGTTGCTGAAAGAGGGGCATGCATCTTCATCGGGCTGGGGCTTGCCTGTCTTGATCTTCTTGGCAAGAGTCCCTCTTCGTGAAGGCAAGATGAGAGGCGAGAGAGGTTTGCCGGGGCACATCTCTGATTTGAGAACGGATGTCCCAAGTAGCCAGCACAGGTAGCGAGATTGTTTCCGTGCGTGCGACGTTGATCGCGTAGCTTAGACGAATTCCTACCACTCTAGGCATGGCACAAATCTGAACCGTATCAAGTGGCACTGACCACGTATTATGAGCGCAGAGAGAAGCCTGCTGGAACCACAACCAATCAGAACGAATGAAGAAAGGAACAGATGATGAGTTGTTCTTCGAACACTACTCAGTACCAGCTTTTTGTCGGTGTTGATATTGCTGCGGCGACTGCTACCGTTGCATGGCAATCCCTCAAGCAGAAGCCGAGCAAACCGATCACCATTGAGCAAACGCCGGAAGGCTCCTCCTCTCTGCACCAGCGACTGACGAGGACTGGAGCTATACCAGATCAGACCCTGGTCGTGATGGAAGCTACAGGCGTCTATTGGGTCTCGTTAGCTACCTTTCTGGCACGGCAAGGATATGCCATCAGCGTGGTGAATCCTGCACAAGCCCATCATTTTGCCAAAGCTCTCCTCAAACGAGCAAAGACCGATGCTATCGATGCCCAAACACTCACTCAGCTCGCGGCCCTCCTGCAACCTGCTCTCTGGACTCCTCCCCCAGCGATTTATGAGGAGCTAGAGCAGAGGCTAACCCAGCGAGATAGCCTGTTGCTGATGCGCGGTCAACTCCGCAACCAACTCCATGCACTTGAACAGATGCCAGTCGTGATTGCCCAGGTTTGCCAACGAATGCAAGCCCTGGACCAGACGCTCACCGTCCAAATCGCTGACGTGGAAACAGAATGAGTTGCCCTCCTGCCCTCAGAGAAGCTGCAAACGCCTTCTCCAGCAGACCATTCGCCCGAACAAGCTTGGGCAAGGACCATTGCTAGGCTTCAGACGATTCCGGGCATTGGGCTGCTAACTGCTTTATGGATCGTCGTGACCACGATGAATTTCACGTTGTGTTCCTCGGCAGAACAAGCCGCAGCCTATGCTGGCCTGGCTCCCATGCCACGAGAATCTGGCACCAGCGTGCATAAACGCCGCTGTATTGGTCATGTCGGCAATGGGAGGCTACGGACCGCTCTGTATATGGTTACACTCTCCGCTGCACGCTACAATCCGGTCATCAAACCGTTTTATGATCGACGGCGCGCCGCTGGCAAACCAGCGAAGGTGGCTCGCTGTGCGGCGGCTCGCAAATTGTTGCACCTAGCCTTTGCGGTTGCCATCAACCAGGAGGACTTTGATCCGCAGTATTAGCCAAAGAGACAGCGGCAAGCTGCCGCTGCATAAGCGCATTGAGAGCAGCATTTTTGAGGCCAAACGGTCTTGTTTTGCCAGCAATCAGGCGTATCTTCTTCTGACCATGCAAGCGATGGAGTGTCAAGGCGTGCGTAGCACCCGCGGAGCGGCTTGGCCTTGACACCCCCCATCGCGGCATGGTACACTTGCACACGCCTGATCGATGCTCTTTTTCTCAATCTATTGCACATTTCCTGCCAAAGAAAGAAGATGGTCCTTGACAAACAATACCGTATCTAAGCTGTACAATGGATGGAAATGAATTTTACGCAACCCGCTCTAATAGCCAATCTCCTCGAAGCACGTTTTCCAAGATGCTAGAGCTTAGCATGGAAGATGAGGGTGAACCAAATTTCTAGGGCCATTATAGAAAAGCTCCTCTCGTTGCGCTCCTTTACTACCCAGCCATATCTCCGGCATCAGCAAACAAGGTACTTCCGGTCATGAACAGAGAGAGATCGCTCGCACCAAATAACACGACGCGAGCAATGTCATCTGGTACTCCTGCGCGGCCAAGTGGTAGTTTTGCGGCATATTCGTTGAGCACTTCGCCAAGTCCAATATCCTCTAACCACACTCGCTTCTCTTCAACTCCCGGAGTAAAGATGAGGGTTGGAGCTACAGCGAGAACACGAATGTTGTGCGTCCCAAGTTCGGCAGCCAGACTTTTAGTAATCCCGACAACACCATGCTTTGAAGTCACATAATGCGCGGCGTTTCCACCTCCAGTTTTGAAGCCAGCCGTTGATGCAAGATTAATAATCACGCCACCTCGACCCGCTGCGACCATCTTTAGAGCTGCTTCACGCGCACCGATGAATGTACCGCGTAAATTCAGATTGAGTAACGCATCCCATTCGTCATCAGTAATATCAAGTACGGCAGCACTTGGATACGCTCCTGCATTATTGACCCATATATCGAGTTTTCCAAACTCATTGACTGCCCGTTCAGCTAACGCTTTAATTGATGATGCATCACGCGTGTTGAGGGATGATGCAACAACTTGGGTATTATGTCGCGTACGAATACTTTGAGCGGCCTCATCAGCAGAACCTGCATCAATGTCACCAATCAGAACATTCGCACCAGCTTCAGCTAGCCGATTACTGATCGCGTAGCCAATGCCACGACCACCTCCTGTAACGACAGCTACCCTGCCTTCCAGTGACATGAGACTGCTGAGAGAACGTTCGCTTACGTCAGGTATCGCCATTGTATTGCTCCTTACACAACTGAATCTCTACACACTATCATGTTTAGGTGTCGGATAAATTCCTTACACCGCTGACTGTGATTCCAGGGTTCCTTCTTTCACCCATCTGCGTATGGCATTTAAGGTCGCTTGAACTGCACCAAGATAGTCATCCTCCGTCTGTTTCGCGTAGCGCTGCTCCTCTGGCGAATTGTGAGGGATACCTTCTTTCTCAAGCGAGAACGTGAAGCGAAGGAAGAATTCTCCCTTCTCATCCTCTTCAATCTCGTTCAGAATTGTGCCAAGGGTGTTGCCAGAGAGTCGCTCAAATTGTACCTTTTGTTCGGGGAAGAATGTCACTCGCTCTTGTGCAGGCTCGCCTCGAAGAGCGATGTCACGTATCAAATAGTTATCGCCACGTTCTAAGATTTCACACTTCGTCATGCTAGGAACGAATGGTAATGCGTTCTCTGCTTTGAGGACCAAGCCTCGCCATACCTGATGGCGATTGAGGATAGGAAAGGCCGAATTGGCTCTGTCATTCACTGGTATGGAACGCGTCATCGTAAACATGTTGCACTCTCCTTTGTTGGGAAACGTGGTCTCTTACTCAACATGAGTAACAATACAATGGTTGTGGTACAAGCTCTTTTCTTCAATGGATGCAGTCGTTATGCACTGGTGACAGCACTTGTTGCTTGAACAATTTCGGAACCAGAGGTCAAGTACGATTCGGGGGCGGGTGTTCCCCATACATCAAAGCCTAATACTTCCGATTCTTGATTCCAGCGAATAGGCTTCCAATCAGGCGAGAAAATCAGCATGCCTCCAGTCCATATCTCTATACGATGACCCGATGGTTCAAAGAAGTACAGAAAGGTCGCCCCGCTTGTTCCATGCTTCCCTGGTCCCCACTCGATCTTCCCACCGTGCTCCACCAGAATTGTCGCTGCCCTCAACAGTTCTTCAGGAGAATCGACATAGTAGGCAACATGGTGCAATTTCGCGCCGCTCCCACTACGGTTGTACATCACCGCAATATCGTGTGAGAGATTGGTCACACTGAGCCACGAGCCACGCCTCTGCCCATTCGCCCCTTCAACATAATAGCGGTGCTTCACATCCAGTACCCGTGTCAGCCATTCCTGCTCATGTGCCACATCATTCGTCATGATGTTGAAATGGTCAAAGCGACGTGGTGCTATTCCATTCATAGGGAACTTGTAAGGGAAACTGGGAAGGGCTGATGCAAGTTCTGGGTCCTTCGTCGGGAACCACTCCATTTCCCAGTACAGTTCCATTGGAATACCCGCAGGCGAGACGAAGCGGATGGCTCTCCCCTGGCCCTTCTCAACGCCAGCTTCCAGCCATGTAAAAGGAACGCCGACCTCCGCGAAGCGATGTGCAAACTGTTCGAGGCTCTCAGCGTCTTCGACGCGCCACCCAAGATGCTCAAGAGCCGATGTGTCTCCTCGCTTGAGTATCAATGTATGATGTTCCCAATCTTGCCACGCACGTAGGTAGACGGTTTCTGCATCCTCATCGGTCACAAAGAGGCCCATCGTTTCTGTAAAGAAGCGTTTTGAGGCTGCTAAGTCTTTCACTTGGAGTTCCGCGTGTCCTGCATGAGCGATTTTCATTGTTGACCTGTCTTTCTCTAGCAACTATGCTAGACCTTGTTATAGAAACCTCTATCGCACCCGCGAAAGGAAAGAACTAGACAGGATGCGATACGTTCGGTCTTTACGGGATTTCCAACCTCTTTAGCTGATCTCGTTGGAGAAAGCGTAATGTGTTTCTCCCTAGCATATCGGTTTGTTGCTGGACTGAAATATTCTCTATCGTGTCAATCACCGCTCCGGGTGGCTCCTCACGAAGAGGAAAGGGATAATCAGTTCCCATAAGCAGGCGGTCTGCGCCTAAGCGAGCGATAAGGATGTGCAGATTCAGCGTATCATAGACGAGTGTATCGTAGGTAAGAAGCTTTGCTGTTTCGGAAGGCTTTTTCGCGGTCAACACCTTCACATCGTTGAAGGCATGCCAGGTTTGATCAAGTCGCGGAAGTAGCCAGGGTAAGGTACCACCTCCATGAGCCAAGCACAGGCGCAGGTTGGGATGATGGTCGAGTAAACCACACATGAGAAGAGAGGCGGCGGCAATGCCCGTCTCGGATGTATAGCCCATTGAGAAGACCATGCGATAGTTACTGGTTCGTTCTGGCGCAAGTACCGTTGCCGGGTGAATGAAGACGGCTGCTCCTACCTCTTCACATGCTTGCCAGAATACCTCTAATGCTGGATCATCAAGATTCTTGCCTTGAACGTTCGTCCCAATCTCAACACCTGCAAGACCGAGATGTGTCACCGCGCGACGAACCTCAGTTGCCGCCAACGCTGGCTCCTGCAGTGGGACAGTACCAAGGCCGATGAAATGTTCAGGGGCTACAGCTACTACTTTCGCAATCTCCTCATTTTGCATCTGCGCCAATTCGAGTACAGCTTGCGCTGAGAAGTGATACGCAAATGTAACTGGGATTGGTGAAAGAACCTGTACATCAACCCTTTTTAATGCCATATCCTTGAGACGACGCTCAGGGTCCCAACTTCGCTCATCAATGCGACGGTAGTGTTTCCCTGCATTATAGATATCTGCCTGACATGCTCCGTTGTGAATCAGCGTCGGCCAGCCCTCGCCACCATACTTCTCTCCCATAGCTGGAAAATGCTCTGGGATGAAGTGCGTATGAAAATCGACGCGTACACTGTCCTGTGCTATTTTCTGCACTCTACTTCTTCCTTTCGGAGCATTCTGTATACTACTGCTACAACCAGCATTCTTATTTCCTCGTTTAGATTTTCGGCTCTAGTTCAACCACAGTGTCGGCAATTGTCTCTTCCAATTGTTCATGCCGAAGTGGTGGATGTGCTTGATTGTCGCGTGCCAATTCGAGTGCTACGTCCAATATCCAATCCTCTTGCCCGGCTACCGCTTTACGCCGGCCCAGTTCCATCAAGATATTACGAGGATCGACTCCGTACCGTTCTCCTGCCTTGCGTGCATGGAGCAAGAAGGTGGAATAGACACCAGCGTAGCCAATGCTAATGGCGTCCCGGTTCGGTATTGGCTGGAAAGGCATCATTGGCGCGATGACGTACTCAGCGGCGTCCATCAGCTTGTAGACATCCAGACCGGGATTGATGCCCATTTTCTCGAGTACAACGGCTAATAGTTCAGTAGGAGCGTTCCCCGCTCCCGCGCCCAAACCGCGTAGACAGCCATCTAACTGATCGGCACCCGCCTCTAACGCTGCCAGGCTATTGCCCACTGCCACTCCCAGATTGTTGTGTGCGTGAAATCCGACTTGAATAGTGAGTGCGTCCTTGAGTGCTTTGACCCGCGCATAGGCATCATGAGGGAGCATGGCTCCAGCAGAGTCCACGATATAGACACAATCCGCTCCATAGGATGCCATCAGCTTTGCCTGCTGAACGAGGTCAGCAGGTGGACGCATATGCGCCATCATCAGGAAACCCACTGTCTCCATTCCTAGCTCTTTGGCAATGCCGAAGTGTTCCTCCGAGATATCGGCTTCGGTGCATTGTGTCGCAATACGCACCACTTGCACTCCACGCTCGAACGCCTCCTTCAGTTCCTTAACCGTCCCGATACCGGGTATGAGAAGTGCAGCGATCTTTGCCTGAGTGCAGACATTGCGCGCCGCCGTGATCAGTTCCATCTCTGAGGTACTGGAGAAACCGTACTGAAGTGATGAGCCAGACAAGCCATCTCCATGTGTGACCTCAATGACCGGAACTCCCGCTTCGTCCAGAGCCTGTGTGACCGCTTTGACCTGCTGCGTGGTAAACTTGTGGCGCATTGGATGTGAACCATCACGCAGACTACTATCTGTAATACGCGGTGCTTTCATCTTACTCTGCCTCCTTCACACCTAAGAGGTGTTGCGCAATTGCCTCACCGACACGACGAGCGGCGGAGGTCATAATGTCCAGATTGCCAGCATACTTTGGCAGATAATCTCCTGCCCCTTCGACCTCTAACAGCATCGTCACCACGGGCTTTTTCCCCCATGCTGTCTCTTGCACCTCGAACACCGGAGGATTCTTGAGATGATAGCCTGGCACATATTTCTGAACCTCAGCCTCCATGCGCTCAATTGAAGCCATGACCTCGTCCTGATCAAACTCCCCTTCGGGAAGAACATAGACGGTATTACGCATCATGATAGGAGGATCAGCCGGATTGAGAATAATGATAGCCTTACCCTGCTTGGCACCCCCAACGACTTCAAGCGCTTTCGACGTTGTTTCTGTAAATTCATCAATGTTCTGCCGTGTGCCTGGTCCGGCGGAAAGACTAGAGATAGTACTGACCATTTCTGCATACTGTACCGGTGTTGTACGGCTTACAGCGTAGACCATAGGGGCCGTCGCTTGACCACCACACGTGACCATATTGACATTCACGTGGTCGATGTACTCTTCGAGGTTCGCTGGGGGAACGATGTAGGGACCACGTGCCGCAGGAGTCAAATCAATGGCAATGCGCCCCGCTTCACGCAGGGCTTTGGCATGGCGTACATGCGCTTTGGCACTGGTTGCATCAAAGACTATTTTGATCTCTGAATGCTCCACTATTGCCTGAATTCCCTCTGCACTGCTTGCAATACCTAAAGAACGTGCCCTCGCTAGTCCCTCAGAATTAGGATCAATTCCTGCGAGCAGAACGAGTTCCATATGACCGGGTTGTTTCAGAAGCTTATACATCAGGTCGCTCCCGATATTCCCTGAGCCAAGAATTGCGACTTTGACTCGTTTGTCTGACAACATGTATGGTGATTCCATTGAGTCTCCCTGCGACGGTCCAGATGCTTTTGTCTGCTTATTCAAAATGCACCGAGACTTCACCTAACGTAGTGAACGTGGCACGATAGATTTCACCCGCCGCAACTGTTACAGCAGCACACATAGCACCTGGTAAGACAAGCTGACCTGCCAACAGGCTCACATCAAACTCCGCAAGCTTGTTTGCTAACCATGCGACAGCCGCCGCAGGATGACCAAGCACTGCTGTACCGTTACCCGACCCAACTGGCTCGCCATTCCGTGTAAAGACGACGCTCTCCGTTTGGAGATTCAGCGTATGCAGTGGAATATACTCTCGATTCACAATCACCCGTGCTGATGAAGCGTTATCGGCAATGGTGTCAACAAGTTTGATGCGCCAATTTGCAATCCTGCTATCAACAAGTTCGAGCGATGGACTCACTCCTCGCGTTGCGGCTAACACATCGTCAACCGTGAGGCCCGGTCCGCGCAGGTCTTTCGCTAACCAGAAGGCGATCTCCGGTTCCAAACGGGGCTGAAGAAGATCATCACGCTTCAATGTGCTCCCTGATGGCACGACCATTGTGTCGAGCAGAAATCCGTAGTCTGGCTGGTCAACGCCCAGAAGTTCTTGCATGGCGCGACTGGTGAGACCAATTTTTCGCCCGATAAGCTGCATGTTCTCCGCCTGTTTCATCGCAAACCACGCGCTCTGAATAGCGTATGCCTGCTCTTGTGTAAGTTCTGGATACGTCTCACTCAGAGGCGTCAAGGGTATCCGATTCTGTTCAGCGTGAGCGAGTTGTACAGCGATGTCTTGATAGGTGTTGTTCATAATATCTCTCTTGATTCACGAGTGAGCCACAATTAACTGGTGGCTGTCAGGACGCGTCCGTCAAGAAATCTCGCACAAGTCGGTTAAAGGCAGCAGCGTATTCGGTCTGTGTCCAATGCCCGCAATGGCCAAAAACATGTAACTGAACATTCTCTAGTGTATTCAGCAACGTGAGACTGGTAGCAAGCGGAATAACATGGTCCTCACGCCCATGAAAAAGCAGGGTTGGCGCATGTACTTCGTTCAGACGCTCTTCGTAGGCAGCGAGTGCATCTACTCCCTGCTGACGCGGAGTGGGGAACATGCGAGAGAAAGCCTCCTGCATTCCTGGCCGAATACTTGAGAGATAACGCTGTTCAGCCAGTGCGTCAGTCACAAGTTTCCGATCATACGCAAAGATGTCAATCAGCTTTTTCATGTTGGCAATACTCGGTGTATACCCCCAGACAGCATCAAGACCTTCAGTGATTGGGAAATGAACACCCATTGCTCCCATGAGTACTAGCTTATCGACAACTTCTGGATGAGTCGCAGCAGCAGCAAGAGCGACTGCAGCTCCCATCGAGTTTCCAACAAGATGTGCTTTTGTCACCCCCACAGCATGCATGAAGCTGAAGAGATGTTCTGTCCACTGCTCTAACCCGTAAGAATGTTGTATAGGGAGTTCGGTATACCCGAACCCGATTTGATCATAGGCAAAAACATGGAAATGTTCGGCGACATAGGGAAGTGCGAGCCGCCAGTTAGACCACGCAGATACACCGGGGCCAGAACCATGAATGAAGATGACAGGTGTACCGCTTCCAGCTTCGTGATAGTTGGTCATCACACCACCTGCCCGAATGGATTTGCCAATTTCAGGCGTTGTCTGCGCTTGCGTCATAGGGGTTCTGCACCTCTTCACTAGGAACTTTATGATCGTCTAAAAAATGATGTTAGTGTTCTCCTTAGAAGTTAAGTATATGTTTGGCTCTGTCTTGAGACAAGGGCATTGTTCGAGAATGTCGAACATTTCAAGCTCTTTTATAGCAGCTTTCTATCATTTAACTGTTCGGCTCTTAGTTGGTTGATGATCGGTTTCGATTCCCCAAGCGATGATGCGTCGTAATGCTCTAATCCAGCGGGTGCGTTGATTTGTAATAATTTAGCAGGTGTTGTTCCCTCTATGCGAAAACTGTGCGCTATACTGTGAGGCAATACGTAGGGTAACATCACTATCGTCGTTGATAATCTCGAACGACAAGGATTTGCCACATGTGAACGTGGTGAAAAAGATCGACGTTGCTCACTACAATAACGAAAAGTAGCACTTCTTGTATCGCTCACGTTGTATGCTAGTGTATCAGTATTCTTAATAGAACACGTATTCATAGGCATTCATGCCTATAGAGAGGGTCAATGGTGACGTTGTTATGCTAAATACTGTATCTAAAGTAGGCAAGGTGCTGGACCTTTTTTCTTTCAAACGACCAGAGTGGGGGGTGAGCGAAGTAGCAAAAGCTTTACACCTTCCAAAATCGACGGCAAGTGATATCATGACGAGTTTAACAGAACAAAGACTTCTCACACGTGTGCAAGGGGGACGCTATCGACTTGGTTGGCGACTCTTCGAACTGAGTCAGGTGCTCTTAGAGAACACGGAATTTTGCATTGAAGCTCGTCTTGTAATGCAAGAGTTAGTTGAACGTTGGGGAGAAACAACGCATCTCGCGGTATTAGATGGTGCTCAAGTTCTCTACGTCGAGAAACTGCAAGCAACTCCTGCTGTACAAATTCTGCTTTCACGGGTCGGGGGGCGGCTTCCAGCACATTGTAGCGCGGTGGGGAAAGTGTTACTGTCCCACCAAGAGCAATATAGAGTGCCCAAACTGCTTGAAGACCTGAATTTACTCGCATTCACACCAAACACGATTACAACCATCGACAAGCTTATCCAGGAGTTGGAAGAGGTGCAAAGATGTGGATATGCTTATGACCATGAAGAAGTGGCACTTGGCTTGTGCTGTGTTGCTGCCCCTATACACGATCTCGACGGAAAAGTTATTGCCGCTATCAGTCTATCGGTCCCAACTCATCGATTTTACCCCCAGCAAGAGAATTATGCGGCCATTATTCTCAAATCGGCTCAACACATCTCTGAAAATCTCGGATATAGGATGAATAAGTCTGTTCGTATAAACCGAACACAAAAATTGACAACAACCGTAGTGTGATGACTCAAACGACGCCCAGTAATCCGAGTGCGCGTGTAGCTCCCAACCGCTTGAATCGGGACTTCAGATATGTTAATCCTCACATTCGGGGACTCCATGAAAGTGGGTTAATCTCACATTTAGGGACTCTATCAATTCGGGGCAGGGTCTATTACTACATTACCCCGAGACTGCAGCTTCTCAATCGATATGAAGCATCATGGTGTGTCATTGAGCTTTAAACTGCTGCACAGGCCACCGTTGCAAAGCGTTTACCAGTATTGATGTGATGGAGAGATCCAGCATGGAAGCCCCGACCATGCTGGACACTCCCTGGCCAAGTGCGGCAAACCTTAAGGGACAATTTTCATCAGCTTGAGAGCATTCTCACGACCTATCTTTTGCTTGTCTCCGTGGCTAAGCCGAACACCTTCAAACCACTCTGTTGCGTCCGAAACATCTTCAAAGGGCCAGTCGACAGAGAACAGCAAGCGGTTGGTGCCAATGACCAGGAGTGCGCCCAGAAGGGACTGCGTGTTGAAGTTGCCAGAGGTTGTTAGGAAGAAGTTGCGCTCGAAGTAGTATCCAAAGCTCTCTTTGGCGGGATAGGGATGCAGCTTCATCCAGCCATTGTGGTGATCCACACGCCACATGGAGTACGGCAACCCCTCGCCCAAATGCCCTAGAATGATGTTCAGCTTCGGGTATTCATCGAAAAGCCCCGATGCCATCAAGCGTAGCGCATGCACAGCAGTCTCTTGGGCAAAGGCCGACGCAGGGCCCTTCAGCCATGGGTGCCCTTCGTAGATCCTGGCGTCCTGCTCGAGAGGGTTGCGGGGATGCAGATAGAAAGGCAGCCCAAGCTGCTCAACGGTCTTCCAGAAGGGCCAGTACTCCGGCAGATCGTAGAAGACCGGGCCGTTAACATCCTCACGTTCGCTAAACCCGTTGACGAGAGCACCAACAAACCCCAGATCTCGGACGCAGCGCTCCAACTCGACGGCTGCCATCGCTGGGTCTTGCATCGGCAAGGCGGCAAAGGCTCGAAAGCGTGCTGGGTGACCTGCAATCTCCTCTGCAAGCGTATCGTTCGCACGGCGTGCAATCTCAAGTGCCTTCGTCGGTTGGGGGATGGACTGGATCGCAGGAGCATTGAGCGACATGACCATCATCTCTACACCGTTGTGCTGGCTACTTGTGGCATCCGTCGGCTCGGTGAGGCCTTTGAGAGCACCCTATTCCACCACTCGCTACTTGCCGATTCCTCAGAGGAAGAGTACAATCTCAAGCTATGCATCTGCTCATCTTCACCAAGGGGAATGGATACTGTGAAAGGAATACTCACCTTCATCACGCGGTTGACAGAGCTGTGTCTTCAATCGCTCCACCAACGCTACGTCGCCTGGACCAAACCAGAGACCACCTCGCTGCTGCTTGCGACGCTGACTGACCTTGCCCGAAGCAAGTCCGAACTCGTCGCAGAAAACGCCTTGCTGCGTCAACAAATGATCATCCTGCGTCGCCAGGTGAAACAACCTGTCTGTACCAAGACGGACCGCATGCTCCTGGTCTTGCTGGCAAGAATGGTGCGGACCTGGAAGCAAGCGCTGTTCATTGTCCAACCAGAGACGCTCCTGCGCTGGCATCGTCAAGGCTTCAAACTCTTTTGGAAATACAAGTCGAAGGCTGCTTCTCTCAAGCCGAGAATATCCCAGGAGGCCGTGGCCATGATCCAGGAGCTGGCAAAGGACAACCGACTGTGGGGAGCAGAACGCATTCGTAGTGAGCTCCTCAAGCTGGGCATTCACGTTTCTAAACGCACCATTCAAAAGTACATGAGGGATACTCGCTCACCGAGACAACGAGGACAGACCTGGGCTACCTTCCTGCACACGCATGCCAAAGACATCTGGGCGTGTGATTTCTTGCAGGTCACCGACCTTTTCTTTCGTTCGCTGTTTGCCTTCTTCATCATCGATCTGCACTCTCGGAGAGTCATCCATGTGGGCGTCACTCGAAATCCTACCGATGCTTGGACCGCACAACAACTGCGGGAAGCGACTCCTTTTGGACAAGGGCCGAAGTATCTAATTCGGGATCGTGACAGCAAGTTTGGACCCAGTTTCGCGCGCCTAGCAGCCACCAGCGGCATCAAGATCCTGAAAACACCGTATCACACACCACGGGCTAACGCTATCTGTGAACGCTTTCTGGGCAGCGTGCGGCGAGAGTGTCTCGATCACCTATTCATCTTCCAGGAGAAGCAATTGCATCGTGTCCTTGGTGGCTATGTCCAGTACTTCAATCAGGCTAGACCACATCAAGGCATCAGACAACAGATTCCAGAACGATATGGTGAGCCTGTCCTTCCCGATCACGATGATGGCAAGATCCTCGCCTTGCCAGTCCTGGGTGGATTACACCACGATTACCGCAGAAGTGCTTGAGCTCTTACAAGTTTACGACTGAGCAGATGGTTGCGTTCCGTGGAGCGCACCTCATCGAGAATCTCGCATACCGTCGTTCCTTTTTGCTGTCTTGCACTGAGAAAGACAACCATCGAGAGGGAATTGCCCTTCCTTATGAGAACCCTGAAGGCAACCATGTGAAACATAGTCTTATGACGACGCTTTACTCACAGGAGAGGTATTCACATGAGGAGATTATTGAAGAGATTAAACCCTTCCTTTTTTCGGCAGATGCCTCAAGTAGCCAGCACAGGCAGTTGCGCTTGCCCTCAAGCAACTGGATGCGCCGGAAGTTGATGGTATCACGTATGACGAGGTGATTGAGGCAGGGGAGCATCTTCCGGGTATGGCTGCTTTGTGGGATGTGGCATCAGTCGAGGAAAGGCATGAGATGGTCACGATTATCTTAGAGCCAGGTGGGTTGTACTATGATCTGGAAAACAGGGTGATCGCCGCAATAAAACCCCGTCCAGCATTCCTTCCGGTTCTACGGATGCTAAACGGGGTTATAGAGTTTGACGAGACCAGGGGTCTGCTTCTGACAGAACACTGGTGCGACCGGAATCGACGGGCAACGGGCCTTCGGTCGCCACTCGCCTTCGTCCCCGAAAGTATCCTTATTCCTGCCGAAATAGATGGCGTTCCTGTCTACATTCATGAGCACATCACAGAAGTTCAACGTCGTCCTGGTCCTGCTAACCCTCAGTGGAAAATACCTCATTCAGAGTGGCCTAGTGTCTTACGTCGTGTTGAACAAGGTGAGACATTGCGCCAAATAGCAAGCCGTTATGGTGTGTCATACGAGGCTGTGAGACGTGTAGTGGATGCTGCTCGAAAGCACGGGACAAATGGTTATTTTCCAGAAGAGAACTCTTGAGATAAACTTTGTGTCTCTTGTCGTAACTCTGCAAGCATCCTATTTGCTTTTTGTGCTTTCCTAAGTAGTCCAGCAATTTCCTCTGCAAGACCAGTACGTTCAGGGCTAGCATCTATTGCCCGTTCAAGAAAAGCAAGAGTACTCAAGGAACCTGAATACGTTTTCTCTGAGAATTCATGTGCTTTTTCAAGTAGTTCTGATAATGTAAGAGAGGACCAATCAGGTTCATTATACATAACTGATATTCCTTTCTAAGAACGCCTGTTTTTGCTGACACTAGCGAAGTTAATCTGCTGTCATCCTATCTGACAGTACTTTAGTAAATGCTACATTCTTTTTAAATTTCATAATAGGCTTGTCATGGTGAGAAGCAGTTTTCCTTGCTTCATTTTGAGTAATCGAATAAAACTACGTTCATCCGTAAGAGCTTCTATTTCATCACGAGTAATCACAATAATTTTGCGCCTCTCCGAAAGAGCTTTTGCTATAATGCTGTGACCTTCTGTGAGTAAATATGGCTCTCCAGTTATGCCGTTAGCTGCGACTAATATACCAAAGTCCAGTCCACGACTTCTAAGTTTAGTGTCGAACCAACTTATTTCTATACTGCTCACTTTATTTGACCAATTTTTACATTCGACAAAAATATAGGGTGGAAAAGCTGGTGATGGTAGTCCATAAACTAGAAGTTCGTTGTAAAAAACTAAATCTATTTCTTCTGTGCCAAATACATTCTTTTTATCGCGCTCTACATTTATAATACCCGGAATAGACTCAAACGCATAACAAGTTAAATCCTCGAATGAGGCTCCTTTTTCGTAATGTGTCTGTGAGTTATCACAGCAATGCAAATACTTTTTAAGCTCAACTTGAAAATCATGCATTAAAATACGTTTGCTCCGTGAACTAAGTTATTTCGTAAATCAATAACAACTTTAGCAAAACTTTTAGTACGCATGGATGTAAGAAGTTCTTCGATGCTCAAGAAAAAAACATAGGGACTAAATTGACTGGTAAAGTGGTTTATGTCTCGTGATTTCATAGCATAAAGTATTAAAGCTGAACGAGTATTGCTTAGCTGAAGATACTTGACAACTCTTTCTAATGTAGGAATGGAGTTAGTTGGTGTGAGTAGACGCTTTACCTCAATAATCAGTGGATTGCCAATCCAAGGATCAAACTCGTCAGACCAGACAACGAGGTCTGCATGTTGTCTGGATTGAGTTTTATTGAGAGCTAAAGGTTCAGTAACAACAAAAACTCCACTCTGCTCAAGTGCTAGGGTTAAAAGACGTATTATCTCTATCTCATTCTTTTGATAATTTTTGTCGTCGATTGTCTTGTGCAAGTCTAATTCTGCTAATATTTTATCCGCAACGTCACCAATAGGTTTACTTTTTTGTATAAATTGTGCATTTGATTGAGGTGAGCTTGGCACGTTTGAAGGAGCTAATAACATTTGATTAAGGGCAAATCCAGCGATATCTTTGCTTAAAAATTTTGTATGTATTTGGGGAATTTCCGCTATATCTAGTGGTATTTCTGTATCAGATAGAGCGATTATTAAGCTTCTAATTCCTATAGCAATTGCAATTCCTAATTCAAAATAAACCTTGTTGTCATGTTCCCCATCAAGTACAGCTATAAACAGTTCTGTATTAGAGATTGCGTTATTAATACCCTCAACTACAGATTTAGTAGGCAACAACAATTGCGAGGATGAAGCATATCTAATATTGTTCTCTAGCAAAAATTCTTGTATTACTTCGACGTTGACATGGGGTGAGGCAGATAAATAACAAGTTACATCTGTTTTCTCCAAGTCTAATGCTGCATTTAGACCTATTTCTTCAGGAGTTATCTTATAAAGATGACAAAGTTGAAGTAGAAAGCCTTGGTCAGGGTAGCTTACTCCTCTTTCCCATCTTGAAACTACAGTGGCTGTGGTATTTAATTGGTCAGCAACTTCTTGCTGTGATAAACCGGCTTGATAACGTGCGTTCTTTAGTAAACGTGGTATGAAAATTTTCCTGCCTTTATCCACTATTGTTTTCTTACTTTCTCTTGTTGAATAGCTTCGACCTAATTTAGGTATATCATTAATTTCTACAAGGTTTTGTAATCTGTCTACTTTCAAACAATGCTTCTTATCAGTTCTTGTGGTTTGTCTTCTATATCTGCAAGCCTATCATTCTGTCCTAGATGCGTTTGCCACAACACATTCGCAATCTTCCACTTACCCTCATACTTAGCAAGATGTATGTAGTCAATACCCCACCATGCGACAAGCTTTACACTTGCTATTTGCTCTAGCACGTCAAAGATGATAACCTCTTTTGGTGCGTCTGGTGGCATTTTACCGTCTTTGTTATAGCTTTTTGAGAGTTCAACCATTTGGGCATAAGTCATGGATGTGAAGCTATAGTCCGATTCGTCTTCCCCCTGGAAGAAACCGCCTTTTGCTAAGTCAGGGTGAACGCTACGCTCAATTCGTGAGGGGTCAACATTGTAGACCCCTTCAACGTAGTCTAGCACAGCTTGTTTGACTGCTTCACGCTCTTGTTCGTTTATTTCACTCATATGTATCTCTTAGATTTCTCTGTTGCCTTTACCTAAAGCGTCACGTAGAGAGACGCCGATTTGTCGAATCTCGCGCTGGCGTCGGGCATGAAAATCTTCCTCTTCGTCTAGGTATTCTTGTATGTTGTAAACACGTTCTAAGTAACGTCCTATTCCGGCTGCTTTGCTCTGGTTTGCTGCACTAATGGCAAGCTGTATGCCATCTTCAAGCTCACCGTCTTTGATAAGGACAATGGCGCGTGAGATCATAACCAGGAGTTCCCAAAACTTTGTTGAGGGTAGGTGATTTTGAGCGAGGTCTAGGTATTCCATCGCTTTTCGTACATCACCTAAGTCGGTGTACGTTCGTCCGTATTCTTCGTAAACAGTGCCAAGACCGTAGTGACCTTGCGTACTGCTTCCCGCAATTTCCAAGTTATGTGCTAGGTCTATAGCTTCTCCCATAGCACGCTCAAAGTCTTGTGACTCCTGCTTATCTCTACGGAAGTATGCACGTCCTAGTAGTTGAAGGCCGTTTCCTCGTGATGCTTCATCTGCAAGTGGTGTTGTATCTCGTGCTGCTTCAAGGTACGTAATCGCTTTATTGTAATTTCCAAGTCGGCGATACATGTCTCCCTGGTAGGTGAGGGCAATGTTGAGCGATGAGTGGTCATTAAGAATACGTGCAAGCATCTCCATTTGTTCATAATAACGAATTGCTCCATACGACTCGCTGGCTCCTGTTGCCTCAGAAAAAACATATCCTGCGGTGTGGTACGCCTGTGCAAGACTTTTTAGAAGCTTTGGGTCTTCACTCGTAATTTGTGCGCGTACATCTTGTACGAGTCTTTCAATAATGCTGAGTGCTTCTTGAAGACGTGACTCCTCAACAAGTGTCCATACATGGTCAATAACATCTTTGATTTGCTCGGCAGTTCGCGGCATGTAAATTGAAGCTGCAATTCCTAGACGTTCTGGCTCAATGCCTAATAAGTCAGTGATACGTCGAAGTTCGTTAATATTGCTTAGTTGCCGCTCTCCATTTTCGTATGCACGAAGTGTGCGCGGTTCGATGCTGAGATCGTAGGCTAGTTGTTCTTGAGAGAGGTTATTTGATTTACGATAATCTTTAAGAAATTGACCTGCGAATGATGGTGTTCCCTTTGGTTGTTGCATAGCCACATTTCATCCTCTTCATTAGGTGACACAGTAACGAAACACAACATATATTGCCACGATTTGAGCCTGTAGTATTTGCCTGAAATTTCCAATAATTATAGTAAGCACTGATACAGTATAACACACTCTCAAGTGGGTTGCAGCCTTGAAAGTGTGTTTGAAAAGTTGAGTAATTGATAACTATTACAGGAGTAAAATCATGGTACACAGTCAGGATTATGGTGCATCATTAAGTGCTCTCGACCAGTATGCACGCGAGGTGAAACACGCTTCACCGCTTTTAGATGAGGAAGAGGTACAGCTACTTCAACGCATCAATAACAACGTTGATGGTCAACAAGCACTTGATCGGCTTGTCGAGGGATATCAGCCGCTCATGATTAGTCTCGCACGACGCTTTGCTCGGCACTGTCAACATATGGAACTTCTTGATTTGGTTCAAGAGGGTTGCATAGGCTTACTTCAAGCAGTTCAAAAGTATGACAGTAGTAAAAGCAATGCTTCATTCAGAACATTTGCTTTTACCTGGGCGCGTGGTTCGATGCTTACCGCGTTCTGGCAAAACGAAGACGCTATTCGACTTCCTCTCAATAAGGTGAAAGCTATTCGACAGATGGTTGCCGCAAATTCACGATTGCTCTCGTTTCTTGATCGGGAACCGACTATTGCAGAGACCGCGCAAGAAATGCAGATGAAAGAATGTGATGTGCTTGAACTGATGGTTTTACAAGAGCAGCAAGTGGTAAGTCTTCACTCATTTCCTTCTGACGATGATGATCTATCACTTGAGGACATTCTTGCTGCTCCTTCTCCTGCTCATTTCAATGACAGTCGTTTCGCGTCGGTCGATGATGCGCCTGCATCTTTACCAGAGCGAGAACGTGTTGTCATTCATCTCCGCTATGGTTTCCATGATGGTCGGCCTTACACACAAAAAGAAGTTGCTGGATTGCTTGGGGTGGCTTGTTCTACCGTAGCGGCACTAGACCGTCGTGCTCATATGCGTTTACGTCGGGCGTTGAGTGATAAGGTAGTAGCTTGAGTATCCAGTAATTTTTAAGGTTGTTGTTTCTTTCATGAAAGTGGAGGCTTGTTTATGACTCTGTTTGTTGATGCTTATCCTCGTGATCGCATTGAAAGTGTACGTTCGCGCTTTCTGAACAAAATGGTGCGGTGTAACTTGCTTGGTCCAACACTAAAATCTACTGTAGTCGCCGTGTCAGATGATGGTTCTGTTGAAGTATCCTGTTCCCCATTTGGTTTTACCTCGTTCTCTACCTTCACCAACGTCAACATCGCTTACACAATGTTCAGACTCGTTGAGGAAGAGGCTAATTTGGAAGTGTAGTAGGGCATAAAATTTCCTTGATGTTCATATACTATGCCTTCTTTCTTGTGCGATATTCGCATTCGTTCCTTATCATGTTGATTGTAGTGCTTACTTCTACTAAGTACGAAAGGACCTTTCATGGAAGATGAGTTATTGACAGTTCGGGAAGTCGCTGAGATTTTTCGGGTTGATGACACCACTGTTCGCCGTTGGATTAAGGAAGATGCCCTAGAAGCGATTACTCTTCCTCACCTCAATGAGCGACAAGGCTATCGTATTCGTCGCTCGGTTGTCAATACCATTTTACAAAGTAGCGCGTCTTCTGGTGATACGGCAAGCCATTAGCGAAAAGGTGGGATATGAACAGACATCAGCGTCGTCATGCAAGGCAATATGATCCGTATTCGCCTTCATTTCATCTCAACCGCACGGTGCAATGTGGTGATTGTGGTGTTGAACTGCATAAAAATCATCACTTCGTCTTCTACGGTCATAAGTGCCGATCTTGCTGGCAAAAGCTCGCGGCTTCAAGCCAAGAGAACACGGCAAGCCACTAACGAAAGGGTTTGATAAACATGCTGAGTGAACGTAGAACTCTAGCCATTTCGCTGATTGTGGCTGCGTCGGTATGTCTGCTCCCAATTGTTGGGTTTGTGCTGTATGCGTTATGGCCTCAACGGGTGCTCGTGTCTTGGCTCATGCTTGGTGCATCCGCGCTGGTGATTGTGGTGTGGCTTGTCCTACGGATTATTCGTACCACAACGGCGGCGTCGGTTGCAGCACAAGAAGAGGCGTTGCGGCCCGGTCGTCTCTATGCGAATGAACGGCTTGTCGCGCAAGATACAAAGTATCACGGTGTGCCTATGCAACAGTATCAACAAGGCTATGAGCAACCTCAATCCTCCTATACGGATGACACTTCTTCTCATTATTATTAAGGACCAGTACAGTAGTGCTTGCTTCCATGATAGCCATTCAATAACAAGAGTACTCCATGAGCGGCTCTCAGGGGCATGTGTCCCTTGAGAGCTTTGTGTTATCAAGAGGATGTGGATATGGCTGAACGCTCTCGAAAACTTGTTCATCATACCTGTGGCTATCCCCTTCTTGCTGAGGTATTGACCCGATATGCTGATTGCGTGGTCGTCAATTATCGACAATGCGAGACGCCATTTATTGTGCATATGTGTCCTCGTTGTTTTGGGGCTTTACGACTCTGGTGGCCTGTGAGTGATGAGCAGACAAACAATGAAAGGAGGGAAGATGCTCGACCAAATGATACAAGCGATGAATGCAGTTCTTGAGGTTGGTGATTGGTCTCAAGTGGTTGCACTTGCTCCGGCACTTCATGATGAATACCTGCGTCTCGGCGATACGCTCCACGCTGAACTCATAAGTGATCTGTACAGTATTGCAAGTGATGCGTTACAGCATCCGCTTGAGCAGATTACAGAAATGGTGCAGGTATGAAACGAGGGGAAAATCTTCGGGTTTATAAACAAGATACTGAGCATCAACGTCGGGCGGGGCAAGTACGCGCTGCTCAATCGTCAAATGATGAGCACTGTCGTCGTATCGCTCCTGATGGCTGGTGGGCATTTAGTGCATACTGGCGTGTGCATCAAGGACTTCCGCTTTTAGACCCTTCACAAATTCAATTTTTAACTCCTGATGACTTCTGTGGTTCTGATGGGCGTCCCTTATCGAAACGAAAGCAACGACGCTTGTTTCGTGAGTACATGAAAGCAGCAACGAGTGCAACGAATGCTTCCGTTCCTGCTCAACGTCCAAGCGTTTCTCCCTATCAGGGTGGTGATCTCGCCTTTATTCGCCTTGCGTCTCAATGGGCTACATCGGTTTTACATCCTCGCGTTGTCTATGGTGGTCGGGATGATATTGGTCCCTACGAATCCGAAGCTCTTTCACCAACTCGGCCTTACACTATTCCTGTTTGCCGTTCAGAAACCTTTCAAGGGTACTGGATGGAAACGGCTCCTGACCCTGAACAAGATGACGTATATAGTTTAGACGATAGTGGGGGTTTCTCGTGAATACTCAATGGTGTGTCTGTAGTGCCTTATTGTGTCCGTTCTGTGGTGAGTGTCATAGCCTTCCACCTTGCCCACACTATACAGATATGTGTGACGCTGCCAGAGAAACGTTTGTGGTTGGGAAAGCACAATCACTTGGGTACATGGTTATTGTCGAGAATGAGATTTTTAGCATTCGGCAAGCTGATGAAAAGATACTCGCAACCTTTCTCTACACATCACAAGGGCTGGTCGCTGCTGAACAATGGGTTCGTGATGTGAGTTTTCACGTCGGCATGATGGAACTTGATCGACTTGCCACCTCTTCCCATGTTTCTTTGTGGACATGTATAAAGTTCCTCTGGCAAGCCACTAAGAGCAGTTTTCACTAAAGGAGTACATCTATGGCAACGGTTTTTGATGTGGATGGGTCTCGTCGGGAAGTTCACCCTGCGACTCCACCGTCTTTTACTCTGGAAGAGTTACAAGCTCTTGTTGGGGGATATATTGAGATGGTGACGACTTACGATGACAACTTGTTCTTTATCAACGAAGAGGGTAAGCTTCGCGGTCTACCTTACAACGAACAAGCAACACAGTACCTTGCTGATCGCTTACAACCTGGCGATTATATTGTTGGTCCTGCGGTGCTCATGTCTGAGCAAGAAGCTGGCGAATGACAAGCTATTAGGGATGTTTTGTTGAGTGACCTCACCTGTTGGGGTCTTTTTTACTGCTCTGAGGAGGGCAAGATGTTATTACGCGCAATGATTTTGAATGGTGACGTTGGTGAATTTAAAGAGTTTGATCGTCTGACAGGTGTGGAACAAGCTGGCTACTCCGTCAACCTCGCTGGGTTCGATCTGCACACCTCGGAAAAGTACAACATTCAATTGGTTGATGGCTTTGATCGTCTGGATACTCTCAAGCAGATGCGCCGCGAGAAGCGTTCACTAGATGAACTTCGTGCGGAAGCTGACGCTCTCAAAGCAGAGTTACCTGCTGCCATGAGTATTCTCGAATTAGAGGTGTTGCGTATCAAGGGCAAAACGGCAAGCTACCTGACACTGGTTTGCCGTTTCGCGCAAGTTGGTATTCCTGAGTCAACTATTCCTGCTACGGCAGCGGCCTAGTTTCTCGTGTGTTGTGTCAGAAGAGGGTCTCGACTATCGAGGCCCTCTTTCTTGATCTTTTGGAGGTGACGAGTGAGTGTTTTTCGCGGAATAGTCAAGGGTCGGGGCAATTGGGTGCGAGAGTCTGAGCATATTGTGCTTCGGTTGGTCTCGCTGGTCTTCTCGATTGGTTCGGCGTATGCAGTCCGCTGGTTCTTTGAACCCTTAGATGCTGGCGATGCTATTCACTATGCTTTGTTTTGGGTTGTGGCGGCTGGCTTTGGTCTGCTTGGTTTCTACCTGAGTCGTAGTTTGACTCATCGCATGATGAGCAAGGAACCGATTTGGGCGTATGCTCCGATCTTCCTGCTCGTCGAGTTCTTTGAGATTTTGTGTAACTATGCCAAAGCGGTGTCAGCCGTTGCAGGTGGCAATGTGTCCTGGGTTGTCCATGCACCGATAGGACAACAAGTGGCGATGGTCATCTTGACCTATGTCGGGTGGTCTATTCTCCCGTTGGTGTCCCCTGCAATGGCGGTTGCTGATATGGATATGACTCGTCGCCGCAATGGTGAGACGACTTCATCACAACGACCACAAGCGGCACTTCCACCTGCACAGCGTTCGCAACCTGCACTTGTACAAGGGCAAGGACAACCTGTTTCTAAGTGGGGACACCCAAATGCAACCCCACAGGCTACACCAAAGCAAGGTGCTCCTCAGCAAGTTCAACGTCCTGTGCAACCACAACAGCAAGGGGGAACACCCAACAATAGCCCTTTGCCTGGGATAGCGCGTCCAGTAGCTCCGGTTTCTCAGTAGACGCGCAAACAGGTGTGTGGTATGTGGATGTGCCTTCTGGCAAGCGATTAGCGCGTTCAGATGCTGCGCTTATACGACAAGCGATTGCTGATGGGCAAACAGTGCAGTTTGCTGATCGACATCAATGGCGGCATTTTATGCGGTCTTCGTAACAGGTAGTGTCAAGCAAGGGATGTTCGACTCGTCGGGTGTCCCTTGTTTGTTGTCTTCTGTTCGGTGTTTCCTTTTCGAGAGGGATGGTGTGTATGCAAGACAGTGACATGAAACAGCAGATGAATTATGAGCAGATTAAGCAGTTAGCCAAAGATGAGGGGCGTAAAATCACTGACCTTATTGTGTTAGCTCCGCAAAATGACCCATTTTATGCCGGAACTCCTGGGGACTGGTTGCTCGGCGAATGGTTCGCGGCTCTGTGGCATTCCTTCGGCTATCAAAAAGCGCACGTTCGTCGTGTGCATTATCAGATTATCAGCCAGGACCCTCCTGTGATGTTGCCAAATGGCAAGCCATACGAGAATACGGAAGAGTGTTGGAGCTTCCTGAACCAAGCATCAAAAGCGGCGCGCTACCTACAACTGGTTGACCCGGCGGCCTTCAATGATCGGCGTAACCCTGAAACAGTGGTCAATGCTAACCATGACAACTACTATCCAAGCGTTCGTGTTTTAGGCAATCTGTATCGTTCGGATATGAACTTTCCTGGGTTTCCTGATTTGCCCTCGTATTCGGTCAATGGCTATGGACCGCAACAAGAGTTTCACATCGAAATCTTCTGTGAGAAGTCCACGATGAATGATGTGTTGCTACCACTGTGCGAACGGTACGGCGCGAACTTACAAACGGGCTTGGGAGAATTGAGCATCACGGCGTGTCTTGCACTTGTCCAGCGATTTGCTGAGGTAGGTAAGCCGACCCGCATTTTCTACGTCTCGGATTTTGACCCGGCGGGGCAGTCGATGCCTGTGGCGGTGTCACGCAAGATTGAGTACTTTGTACATACGCTCGGTCTGGATGTGGATGTGCGGGTGTTTCCGGTCGTGCTCACACAAGAGCAAGTCCGGTATTATCAGTTGCCTCGTACTCCGATTAAGGATACCGAACGGCGGCGGTTCGGATTTGAGGAACGGCATGGTTCGGGGGCGGTCGAGCTGGACGCACTTGAGGCATTATATCCTGGCGAATTGCAACGGGTGCTCAGTCAGTATGTCGAGCAATATTATGATACAACACTTGCTGATCGGGTTCGGGAAGAGGAACAGACTCTTGAGAAGGACATGAGTGTCATCTGGCAACAGGTGATGAGTCAGTTCGATGGGGACCTGAACGCGCTTAGAAACGAACATGAACGTCTCAAGGGTCTGTTTGAGGGACAAATGGCAAGCTATGGGCAACGGGTACAAGGCTTATGGCAAGCGATGCGTCGTTCTCTCGATGCGGCTATGCCGGATTTGGACGAGTATCCTTTGCCTCGCGCCTACATTGGGGAAGAGTTGACAGACGGATTGTATAACAGTGAACGTGATTACTTGGAACAACTTGATGCGTATAAGCAGTTTCAAGGCAGAGACTAAGGAGCGGGTACATGGGATTGTTGTTTGCAGGTCTGGTGATTTTGGGAACGCTGATATTGATTCATTCGCTCCGTTTGCGCGGGTGTTTCTCGTTTCTCTTTTGGTGTGCTGCTGGAGCCTTCGTCGTATGGGTTGTTCTCTTATTCGCGTCAGGAGTGTTACGTGCATAGGACCGAAGAACACGTTTTGGCATATGCAGCGTTGTTTGTGCAGCGATATGACCAGTACGCCGTGCAACAACGCAACGGCTCGTACTGGCGTATTGTTGCACCACTTACGAAAGATTTGTTCTCTGCACATCTTACAGGCTCGGTGACGCTTGGGACATACCTGTTAGACGAGCGAGGGCAATGCTCGTTTGCGGTGTTCGATGCGGATAGTGAGGACGGCTTAGAAAAGCTGGTGATGCTATCGGGGGAACTTGCTTCACAAGGTATTCCATCGCTCGTAGAAGCTAGTCGGCGTGGTGGGCATGTGTGGGTCCATCTAAATAGGTCAATACCTGCACAGATTGTTCGGACATGGCTGCTCCCGTATGCGATGACATATAATGTGGAACTCTATCCAAAGCAAGACATGATTGCCGCAAGTGGGTCGGGGTCGCTTATTCGCGTGCCTTTAGGCATTCATCGACGGTCAAGAGGATGGTATCCGTTTGTGCAAATGTCACCGTGTGGGGAACTGGTGCCAGTTGGTGAGACAGTAATGGCTTGCTGTAGGTGGGCTATTGAGCATGTTGAGCGGGTTCAGGTGCCTGACGATGCATGGAATGTGCTCACTTCCGTATCATATAGTCAAATGGTACACCCCATTTCTCAGAAACACAAGGGAGGGATGCCTATTCGAGCATGGTGTCGTTCTCAAGACGTGATGGCGGTCATCGGGCAATACGTCTCGCTCAATCGTCAAGGAGTCGGCTCCTGCCCATTCAAAGAGCATCATCATCGAGGCGATGTACGTCCTAGCTTTCAAGTGTTTCCAGAGAGTGACCAGTGTTGGTACTGCTACACCTGGGCGCGTGGTGGTGATCTCTTTGATTTCCTGTGTTTGTATCATGGTCTGACACCACAAGAGGGATATCAACGTTTGCAGCAAGAAACACTCTTGCCATGAAGAGCAGCACTATCCAAGGTAAGCTTTTGCTTTGTTGGAGAATGTTTCACTGTTGATAGTTTTCTGGCCCAGCGATAGCTAGGTATTGCTCTTGGGTAATCAGAGAAACGAGAAGAGGATGATCCATTCTCAGAAAGATGTGTGCTGGTTGACTTGTCGCATGCACTGGCTGAACAAGATTAAAATAGGCGACCTGTTCCATCATAACTGGTCCATAAAACGCTATTGTAGGAATACCGATATGGCTTAAGTCCTCAAACCCGTATGTTGATCCCCCTGGATGAGGTTCGTCTATCATTTGCTTCAATGGAGCGAGTTTCCAGAGTCGTGTGCTTTCTCCCGGAGGGGTGATGTGCAGTTCGATAATCTGATGGGGTCTATTGATGAGTCGAGCATGGATAACACCGATATTCACATTGCCTAGAACTCCAAGTGGCTGTATCCTCGTCTCTAGTATCCTCGTCTCTAATTGTAGGGGTATTGCTGAACTTCCTTCAAGATGCGATGTAGTAGTGACGCTTGGAAAGCCTGGATGCGAAAAGGTGTAGGCGTAGAAAAAATGAAATTCCTGAGATGTGATCGTGACATTTTTCAGGGAAAATTCGTCTTGAGAACGCTGTACAAACGCTTGATTACGTTGAAAATCCCAGACCAGTGGTGCTGGACATGCACAGGCTCTTGTAGATTGGAAGCTATGGATAGAGTACAGGACAAGCGCAAGAAGCCCTGCGAGAACAAGAAGCGCAGAAAGAGTACTCCATCTTGTTTTCAAGATACACCTCGCGAACCTCTGTGGTACGTCACTTTCCCTACTCATTATGGTCTTTCTGGAAAGAAAAATCAAGGGGTTGCATGGGTGGCCCGTAGGGGAAGGGAACATATCCGGCCTTCTTCCCACTCCACAAACGTTTTTCCTTGCCGTACTGTGCCCATTTTCGGGTGCGGGGGGAAGGGTTAGTACGCGCGGTCGGCGGGGTCCCCCTGGGGTGCCGACCGACGACGTACTAACCCGGTGTCCCTTCCCTTGACACTTATAAGCGTAACTCAGTCAAGTACTCTTTTTGCGAGGGGAATTATGCTGACATCAATTTGGATTGGGTATGGATGTATTGTTGATCCTTCGTTGTGGTCAACGCCTTTTGAAGAATGGTTTACCTGTAAATGTCCTTTTAGGGGTGTGAGTTTTGAGTTTGATAATACGGTTATCATGATTGCTTTGGCAACTACTACGAAAATTCATGCTGAATACTTGGGCATAGTTGAGTTGCCGTATGATACCGTGTTTGCCTTTGATGAGGTGACGCAATGTATTCCTCAAGAGCGAATAGATTGGGCACGACAGCAATGGGAACAATTCTTAGAGGATGTTTGTGCCGCTGGCTATACTCTTCCTGCTGGTCGATTACTGTTTGCTCATACCTGCGATTAAGGTGGTGAATATGGAAACCACATATGTACGCGAGTCTAAGGATACGCGTTTTGCTGCTTGGTATTGTGAAAGTTGGTATTATGGGCACCATTATCGTTTCTACTCCTATTCGCCCTGGCATACCTGTGGTCTTGGTACGAGGTACGATTATGAGGATGATGCGAGACGTGCTGTAGATCACTATATGGATGTAGTTGTTCCTGAAATGGTAGGGGAAGGGGAGTTGCACTATGAACATTATGTTTCATGATGAGTCTTTTCGAGAGATAGCGGAGATGATGGTGAAGGGCTTTATCGGGTGGATGTCCTTGCAATCAGAAGCGGAAAAGATGCTAACTGCTTTCGATTGTCTGATGAAGGCTCTCTATAGTGAACAACCTACGCCTCTTTCACATGAAGCTTTCCAAGAGGCATATGATGCGGCGGGTTGGCTTTCTAGTATTGCGTGTAGCAATGGCTTTGAAGAGATGGGTGATGTGTTTGACGTGGCGGCGAACCAACTCTCTCGCATGGTTTCTTCATTCGGATAGAGTGTGTAGTTGTGTGTAAGGGGGTCAGATGAGTGAGCGGTTTCCGTTACCTGATATTGAGCTACATGCTGATCTGATCGAGCGGAAAGGAATAGATAATTTGTTGCGATGCCCGAATGCTTGGGCATTGCGACATCGGTTTATCAATCAAGAAACGGGGGAATGGAGACGAGCGCGGTGCAACCGTTGGGATTGCTTGTACTGTGGTCCTCGCAAAGTGGATATGTGGCGGCAATTGGTCAAGGCTGCTGAACCAACATTATTCTTGACGCTGACACGTTCAGGTAAGACAGTGGCAGAAGCGGCGCGTGCGTTGACCGTGTTTATGCGCTACTTGCGTCGTGGCTCGAAGGGCAAGGGACCGAATAGAGTAGGGGCGCGTCCGGCGTACCCAGTGGAATACTTTGCGGTGCTGGAACGGCATAAGAACTTTGAGCAAAACGGGTTTCACTGGCACTTGCTGATGCATGGGGTCGATCATATTCCCTACAAAGAGATTATTCAACCTGGATGGCGGTCTGCGACACATGGCGATGCTGAAATAGGACATATCGAGGCGATACGAAGGCCGCAAGCGATTGGGTATGTGACGAAGTACCTGACCAAAGCGGTGACGCTCGGCGAAAAAGGAGTGCGACAACAAGAGCAAGAGATGATGGTCTTGGGACTCGACGCACAAGGCAAGCGAGAACTACAACGAGAAACACAGACGGTTGAGGTGGTAAGTCTTGCTCGGCGTATTCGCTACTCGCGTAACTTCTTTCCCGAACGTGTTGCCGATTTGCGGTTTCGTCTGTTTTCGGACCTGGAACAAGAGGCAATGGAACAATCGGATGCGAATGGCTTGCCAATAGAGGGAAATGAACTAGATGATGAAACTCCTCAGCGTCGGGAACGGTCTTCGTGGACCTTGTTCGAGGATGAGGAATTTACCTCTGATATCAAAGAATACAAGCGACGCAAGCATTCGGCATTGGTCGATGCGATTGTTGATCTTAATACAGGAGAGCGTACTCTTTCACGGCGCGTTATTAACGTGTGGTCGTTTCAACGTAGTGAACGTATTCGAGCAGAGAGAGAAGCTGACGATGTTGAAGATGCTGAGTGATACAGGAAAAGGGCTATTGGCGGTTTGATAAACATGGGGTAGACTAGGGGGCAACATTACAAAGTAACAGAGAGCACGTTTTTTAAAAGAGTATATCAATCGAGGTTGGTCTGAAGAGACTGGCCTCATTTTTATTGGTTGTTTGTGTTTGTGGTTATCGCTTTGGTAATTGACCTTTGGGAAAGTGTTAGGAGAGGGAATATATGCAGAACGATGTTCAGATGGATGAGGAACTTTCTTCTGATGTAGTGGCATTATGTGCATTACTTGCTCGTATAATGCGTCGTTGCATTCTCGAACAAGATGAGCGTATAATGAAGGTGCTTTCTGCATCGTCGGCGTCTGTAGTACAAAAAAGTGAGGTGGTTCATGAGCCAGCAGCGTAAACATTCTGAAAATACGTCCGTTGTTGTGGCTGGCTATGTGCGTCGTTCTAGCCATATGCAAGCGGAAAATTTTAGCCTTGATGCTCAGAAGAGGGCTATTACAGAAGAGTGTGTACGTCGTCAACTTCCTGCTCCCATTTTCTACGAGGATGATGAACGTAGTGCGCGTGGTGAGCAGATTGCAAAACGTCCAGCATTTAGAAGACTTTTAGAAGACGCTGAGGCTGATCGCGTTCAAATTATCATGGTGCATACGTTAGATCGTTGGTCGCGTAACGTGATGGTGACGTTACAAAGCTTTCGTATTCTTGCTGACAAACGTACAGCTTTTGTTTCGCTTTCTGAACACATAGACTACTCGACACCAGAAGGAAAGCTACAACTGACTATTCTGGCGGCGTTCGCTGCCTACTTCTCGGATATGCTTGCCAAGCATACGAGTAAGGGCAAAGGTGAACGTGCGATGCAAGGTCTCTATAATGGGGATATTCCGTTTGGGTATCGTCGTACTAGCGCAAAAATGCCGCCTGAACATGACCCGAAAAACTTTCCTGGCTTGCGTATGCTTGGTGAGTTGCGTATGACTGGCATGAGTGCAGAAAAGATTGCTGATGCTTTGAATGCTGCGGGCTATCGCACTGGTAGTAAACGCTTTGGTGATCGTCTCTTCACTATTGACACGATTAACGCGATGACGCGTAACGAATTTTTTGCTGCATTTGCTCCTGATGATGACAGGGGAACAATTATCTACAAAGGTGAGCGGTATCGTGGTCAGCATCCTGCGGCGTTTACTTATGAAGAGTGGCAAAGAATTAGAGTAGGTTCACGCATGAACTACAATGCGCCTCACCGTACTGAACAATCACGTCTCGTGTATGAGTTTGCTGGCTATGCTTCGGATATCCATTGTGGCCTTACACTGAGGTGTCATGGTGGTGGAAGTGTGAAACATGCCTATTATAAGGATGTTGCGAAAAAGCGACAATTGCATTGTCCTGCTGGTGGCTTTTTGCAAGTCAGGGTAGATGATGTTCGTCTCCAATTTGGAGAGATGTTAGAGGGCTTTCGTCTTCCTGGTCATTGGCGTGAAGAAGTGCGTCGGAAGATGTTAGAGTCGATGGCGCAAGCCGGTCTTGATATACAGGGTATCGAGCGCGAAAAAGAGCGTTTGAAGTTGAAACGCACACGCATACTCAAGCAACATAGAGATGGTTATATTGACGATGTAGAGCTTCAATCTGAGATGGCGTCTGTCGAGCTAGCCTTGCGTGGGCTAGAGGTACCAGAGATGGACGGTCTGCGACTCGATGATATTGTGGCTGCTGGTGAAAGACTGCCAGGAATAGCGGCGTTGTGGGAAGTTGCCACGCCAGAAGAGCGGCGCGATATGGTGCTCTTGATGCTGGAACCAGGGGGCTTGTACTACGACCTGGAATTAAAGCAGATTGCTGCGGTGCGTCCTCGTCCTGCGTTTTTACCTGTGATGCGGCTTATTGAGGGGTTCATAGAATACAAAGAAGCCACTGGGACGCTTGTCACATCCCAGTGGCGACGGCGGAATCGACGGGATTCGAACCCGCGATCTTCTGCGTGACAGGCAGACATGTTAGGCCACTACACCACGACTCCTTGGACGAGCACTGTATCAGTACCCTTGCGTAGATAGAATGATATCAGAGTAGCCTTCGGTTGTCAAGCTTTTTTAGAACCAATTTGGTCTTTTTCTTACTTTCTAAAATCTTCCTATAGTCTAAGTCTCTGTTGTATCCAGTCCTTCGTATAGTCACTGGCTTCTTCAATTGAGATGTTTCCCATATCTAATAGCGTAACTGGAAACTTTGTTGTTCTTGCCATGTCTTTCAAGCTGTTATTAAAGGCGATCATTGTATCTACGAAAGCAGGCGTACCTGATTGACGCCATGCTGGACGTGCTTGTAAGCGTTGAGCGAGTTGCTCATCATCACACGTGTAAAGCAAATAGTGAAGAGTTGAGAAATATTGTCGCGTGGGTAGTGTCTCGAAGCGTTCTGGGTCAGCTATACCGAAGAGCACTACTGAACGACCACTTTGGCTGATGTTTGCAGCTATCTCTAACCATGTCGAGCGAAAACTGTAGTAATTGTTTTCAGGAGTCGTAAATTCTGCGCGCCAGAGAAGATCACTGTCAAGAACGACACATTCTGTAAATTTTGAGGTAAGTTCAAGACAAATCGTTGTCTTCCCAGTACCACTAACGCCACCAGCTATGTACAAAGGTAGTTGTAGAAATGGATGTTTATAGCTACATATTTGACAGACTATGAAGGGACCAGTTGCATCTACGGGCTTATCCTCCGAATACTCTCCACAGTTTGAGCATACGTCATACATATGTTGCCTCCCGACGAAGCATAGATACAAAATACATAATGTGAGTATACTATAGACACTAGCTGTCAACAACCCTTAGCCTCAAGGGGTAAGGTCTTGTCCCTCATCCGAAGATGGAGACAATAGGCAAGTTGACGATTGCCCACTAGTCGAGGGTGTACCAAGACTAGCAAGAGACGTAACATACTTGTTACGAATATTGATTGCAGCATTGTAATCTGCATTAAGGGAGTACCCGCATTCATGGCACTTGAACAGAGATTGAGAACGTCGGTTAGAACGGTGTTGATGCCCACAACGGCTACAGGTCTGAGAGGTATGCCGAGGGTCAATCTTGACCACTTGGATACCATGCCATGCCGCTTTATAGGACAAGAAGCCGTGAAACTGTGCAAACGACCAACTATGAAAGCGGCGTTTGGTCAGGACGTTCTTAGTGTTCTTGCCCCGCCCGATGGTGGACGTGACACGAATGTCTTTCAAGTTCTCAAGCACAAGGGTACTGCCCTGTGGGGTAGTCTGTACAATCCGCTTGGAAAGGACATGGTCATGGTCTTTTCTCTGCCGAAACCGTTTGCCCGAAAGTTTTTTCAGGTGCCTTGTAGCAGATTTGGAACCGCACTTTTGCAGTTTCCTTTTGAGACGGAACATGCGCCGCTCTTGCTCTTGCCAACGCTTGTCCCCCAGGAACCGACGTTCAGAAGTGACGGCGGGGCGTGCCAAACCGAGGTCAATACCGATAATTGTAGCAGTAGGGGCTATATCACGTTCAGGAATGGAGACAACCACATGCAACGTGAAGCGTCCCTTGTGGTAACACAAGTCAGCACTACACGTCTTGTAGCCAACGTACTGAACCAGATGTTTAGACACAGTACAGGGGATTTCAACACGCCCGTTGGTAGTGGCAAGACTACACATGCTGATATACCACTTAACCCAGTAGGAACGCACGTCGTAGCGGATAGCGGCTATCTCACTGTAAGGACATTTCACGGGCTTGAAGCGAGGAACGGGGCGTCCCTGCTTCTGCGCCTTGGCAACTTTCTTGGGATACTCACGCTCTTTCTTGGCTTTCCATGTCAGGGCAGATTTGACCGCTTCGGTAGCTTTGACACGAGCAGCGCACACCAGGTGCGAGGGAAGATCGGGGGTACTGCATACGAAGGGCATAGTACGTCTCTTTGTGCAACTCAGTTCCATTGCTACACGCGCTAGTAAAACCAGTGCGTGCAACCGCATTGAAACACGCTGTATGTTCGTCAAGCGTTCGCTTGAGTATCACGGCTTGCTCAGAGGTCGGATTGAGTTGTACAATGAGTGTTCTATCCATACAGAAAGTAAATCATATATCACACAATATTGTCAAAATGTCTTGGTCAATTCAGGAAACTGAAAGAAAGGAGTGCGCGTGTTTCCTTCCGTCCCCTCGAACGGCACGGGTATCCACATGCGTTTTCTATGATCGTTAAAGCGGAACAGCGAAGGAACACATAGTATGGATACTCCACTCAATGCTGAGCGACAAATGGTGATCGAGGAGGTGCGGCGTTTTGTAGATCGTGAGGTCATTCCCGTTGCACACGACCTTGAACAACACGACACGTATCCCCTTGAATTAATCGAGAAACTCAAAACAATGGGCATATTTGCCGCAACAATTCCAGAGCAGTATGATGGTCTCGGCTTTGATTTCGAGACCTATGTGCAGATTGTTGAAGAACTGTCCCGTGGTTGGATGAGCCTGAGCGGAATCGTCAATACTCATGTCCTTGTCGCATATATGATTACTGCCTTTGGAACAGAAGAGCAGAAACAAAAATTTCTTCCGATCATGGCACAGGGTGAGAAGCGTGGTGGTCTCTGCATTTCAGAAGCGAATGCAGGCAGCGATGTACAAGCGATCACCATGATTGCTGCCCGCGAAGACGATGAGTACATCTTAAATGGCTCTAAACTCTGGGTCACGAACGGGGCCAACGCCAGCATTTTTGCCGTTCTTGCACGCTCAGACACCCAGGTACATCCTCCTCATAAGGGAATGAGCGTCTTTCTTGTTGAGAAGGGAACTCCTGGTTTCACGGCTGGACGCACCTTTGAAAAGCTTGGTTACAAAGGTGTCGATACGGCTGAACTCCTCTTCGACTCAGCACGCGTTCCCATTGCAAATCTCTTAGGGGGTGTCGAGGGGAAAGGATTCAAGCATGCCATGAGTGGACTAGAGGTTGGTCGTATCAATGTAGCCGCACGCGCGGTTGGCATCGCGCAAGCCGCCTTTAATGACTCAATCAAGTATGCCCAGGGGCGTGTCACCTTTGGCAAGCCAATTGCACAGCATCAAGCCATTCAACTCAAGCTAGCGGATATGGCAACGAAGATTGAAGCTGCTCGACTTCTACTCCAAAAAGCTGCTCAGACGAAAGACCGGAGTGAGCGCTGTGATTTGGAGGCCGGTATGGCGAAGTTGTTTGCCTCTGAGATGTGTCAGGAGGTCACACTTGATGCACTCCGCATTCACGGCGGTTTTGGTTATACCAAAGATTTTAACGTTGAACGCTATTACCGTGACGCTCCCTTCATGCTTGTCGGCGAAGGCACAAGTGAAATTCAACGCTTAATCATCGCACGCCAATTGCTACAGAAATATGCCATCTCATAGACGAAAGCATTGCTATTTTTTCTTCTTATCCAGGAAGGCATACGAAACATGAGCGAAGAAGATATTATTCAAGCGACTCCAAATCCTCGTACACGTGAAAGCCTTGCACACGACCTGCGTCAACTAGGTGTCACTACGGGAATGACGTTGTTGATGCATTCGTCGTTGCGCTCACTTGGTTGGGTAAGTGGTGGTCCTGTGACAGTGGTACAGGCATTAATGGATGTTGTAACTACCGAAGGGACAATCGTTGTACCTACACATACAAGTGGCAACTCTGATCCTGCAAAGTGGCAAAACCCGCCTGTACCCGAGGCATGGTGGTCAGTGATTTATGATACTATGCCAGCGTTCGACTCATTAACGACACCTACCTACGGGATGGGAAAAATTGTCGAGACATTCCGCACTTGGCCTGGTGTGCTGCGAAGCAATCATCCAACAGACTCATTTGCTGCATGGGGATGCCACGCCGCTTATGTCACTGCACACCATAGCCTCGAATATGGTCTAGGAGAAGAGTCGCCCCTCGCACGTATCTACAACCTGGATGGTTGGGTGCTCTTGTTGGGTGTTGGCTATGATAGAAATACATCGTTTCATCTGGCAGAGTACCATGCTCCTCATCCTGTTCCAACAACATTGGGTGCTCCTATTGTGGAAGAGGGCAGGCGTGTATGGAAGCAGTATCGTGATATCGAAATCAATTCCGACATTTTCCCAGATATTGGCGATGACTTTGAGCAGGATACACGCCTTGTCAAAATGGGACATGTTGGCTCTGCCACAGCTCGACTCTTTCCACAACGGCCCGCTGTAGACTTCGCCGAGAAATGGTTAACTCGCAAACGTCAAATGTAGGGACCGTTGTATCACGCCCTTATCGGCAATTACTATTTGCGAGGGCACAATACATCAGTTTTCCCAGAGGGAGAAAGGTAGATGTCATGCAATTTGGACGCTGCTTTGAAGAATTCGAGATTGGTGTGCTCTACAAACATTGGCCTGGACGCACCATTACGGAATATGATGATACATTGTTTTGCATGTTGACCATGAACCATCATCCATTACACATTGATGCCAACTACGCAGAATCGACACAGTTTAGACAACGGCTCGTTGTCGGCTCGCTTGTATTTAGTATCGTGCTTGGCATGACGGTGGGAGATGTGAGCGGCAAGGCAGTTGCTAACCTTGAATTTGAGCACGTCAAACACGTTGGTCCGACCTTTCATGGTGATACTATTTATGCTGAGACAACGGTGCTGGATAAGAAGCTATCGAACAGTAAACCAGATCGAGGCATTGTTACCGTCGAGACTATTGCATACAATCAGCGTGGTGAAACCGTCCTCTCGTTCAAACGCCGTGTAATGGTGCCAACAGAGGCGTATGATGCCGCACAACGCCGTGCCTGGGAAGAAAAGATGACCCAGGTGCGTAAGGAAGGAAATGTACAAGAATGACCAGTACAAATTATGGTAATATTCTTCCGCCCAAAGCGCAAATGGTGATGGCGCGAGACTTTGTTGTACGCCGCTCTGAACTCACCGTCCCTGGACATAGCCTCAAAATGATGGCAAAAGCAGCGGCTTCAAATGCCGATCAGGTGATGTTTGATTTAGAGGATGCGTGTGCGGTATCGCAAAAAGTCGAGGCTCGCAAGTCCCTTATTGAAGCGTTAAACACATTAGACTTTGGCGGCAAAATTCGTGCGTTTCGTCCCAACAATATCCACACCAAGTTCTTCTATCGTGATCTGATCGAGGTGGTTGAGGCGGCTGGTAAGAACATTGATGTAATTGTGGTTCCCAAATGCTATGGTCCCGAAGACATTCTCTTCGTTGACCGCTTTCTCTCGCAAATTGAAGAGAACATGAATTTTGAGCTGAATCGTATCAAGCTTGAGGTCTTAATCGAATCCGCTGATGCTGTACTGCACGCCGAACAAATTGCGAAATGCACCCCGCGCGTTGGTGGTCTTATCTTTGGACTAGTCGATTTTGCAGGTGATATCGGAGCACAAGAGCTTGGTAGCGAGCAGTTTTTTTACTACAATTACGCAAAAGCAAAGACGATTATTGCGGCGAGGGCGGCTGGTGTGACCGTTGTCGATGGCGTAACACTTGCCATACGTGACAACGAAGCGTGTCGTCGCGACTCAAAGATGGCTGTTCGTATGGGCTTTGATGGCAAATGGGCCATTCATCCTGCGCAAATCGACATCATTCACGAAGTATTTACGCCGACAAAAGAAGAAATCGCGCAAGCAAAACACATTATTGAGGAGTATGAGAAGGCTGACGTGCAGGGCGGCTTAGGTGCAATCGTCATCGACGATCAGATGATTGACGCTGCCGTGTTGCGCGTCGAGTGGAAGAAACTAGCAATCGCGCAAAAAGCAGGGTTGATGCAATAAATTGTAGGAATGTACAAAACATTCCTACAGCGTCTGTACGCCTTCGCTGATAAGTAGAATACCCAAGCCCATAAGCAGAACTCCACTACCAACGAGAATACCTTGATACGTTCGACCTCGTAACCAGTTGCGGCTCCGACTGACGACAAATGCCAGAAGAAGTTTGGAGCCAACAAGGAGTCCATAAAAACCAAATAAGAAGATGATTGCTCCTCCGAGACCATTTTGCTGTGCGATACGTATCAAAAGCTGTGCGCCTACCGTTCCCCAGAAGAGATAGGGATGCGGATTAAGTGCGTTAGTAGCAGCGGCACGCCATAAGAGTGCATACGTGCTACCACTTTCGCTACTAACTGCTTGTATCTCTTCTTGTTTCGTGTTGTGCTGTTTCCATACACTAGAAATAGTCTCGATACCCAGATATACGACAAACAAGCCGCCGATAATTCCAAGCCAACTAAATGCAGCATATGGCAAATGGCTTATGAGTAGCACAGTTAACAGAACGATAGGCAGGTCGCTAAGTAGTGGCGCGAGGGCAATCAAATTGCCCGCACGCCACCCACGCTTAAGTGTTTGTGTAATCACAAGGGCAAGCAGTGGTCCAGGGCTAATGCCCGCCGCAAAACCACAAGAGATGCCGAGTAAAAATGCTGTAATCATGAGACTGGTGTCGTTTCTTGTGAGCCGAAACTCTCTTTAAGAAGTGTAAGTGTGTGTTGCCATGAGTCAGCATTGGCAAATGCGCTATCCTTTGTATTACCACCAAACATCATAACCACAGGACCGGCAGGAAGCGGTGCTATTGGAGGTGGCAAATTAGGAAATCCGTAGGGAATGCCCATTAAGTGACCGGCACCTTTATAGTGTAGATGTTGGTAAGGATAGGGAAAGTTATGTGTAGCAAGTCTATTTCCAATCATATCGGCGTAGACAGTCGAAGCCCACATTCGGTCGTCTTCTCCTGAAACGAGCAGAATAGGACCTTGTATCTTCTCTACTGGTATCGTTGCGCTTTCTACGCGCTTTTCGTTCGTCAACTCACGTAGAAATGTTTCTCTGGTGCTGATTGGCTTATGTGTGATCATCGACGAGAGGTAGTTCATTACATCAGAAAAGTTTGGTATACCAATACTAAAAGGAATTGGCTTTCCTTGATATGTCCATCCTGCTAGCTTAGCATTAGTGCTAACAGCACTATGAACTATACCACTAGGCGCATTAGCAATGACAGCTTTAATCTGAGGAAATGTTGCACCAAGAAGCAGAGCAAGCTCACCGCCGCGTGATGTTCCGATTACGCCTATTTTATCGCTAGCCACATTCGGCTGATATTGCAACCACTGAATGCCCTTCTCAAAATATTCTAGTGGGATATTAGCAAGCATTGATGGTAAACCCTCGCTGCCAAAGTAAACCAGTGCCAATGCAGCATAGCCATGTGAAGCGAGCAGTGCTGCGCCTCTGTCACGGATAAGACCGTCTGAGCCACTTAGCACAAGAATACCAGGATGCTGACTTTGACCTGTCAGTTGATAGAACTTGCCAACAAGGCCATCCTCTTGCACGGTAGTTTCTGTTACTCCTTGTGCTATATGTAAACGCTCAGCTTGTGTAGTTACAACATTCTTTTCATCAATCGCTGCTGTAATGCTAACCGTCGTAGGAATTGTTAGTTTCGTTTTGCTGAAACGTGGAGATTGTTTTTTTACTAATGGTTGTGTAAGACGCATTGACCAGAAAAGCCCCATTGCATCGGCATCGGAATAGGTTCCCGTGATGGGACGTTGTGTACCAACATCAAGTGTGCCATTTTCATCGGTGACAAACGTTGCCTGCGATACCCACTCTTTTCCGGCATCATCCTGAGTATGTGCGTGGAGTGTCACACGAATATTAGGTGGAAAGCCAGAAAGGAAAATTTGTACATTCTCGTCAATCAATGCGGAAGCAGGAGAGATAGTGATTTGTGGAGATGTTGTGTTGGTACTCATAACAGCTACTCGATTCTAGAATTTTTCTTGACTTTTTACGTAAACCTGATTATACTCCACTATAGATTACCACGATACGAAAGGCTTTTTTAATGCAGCGACCCATACCCCCCACCTTTGCGGCGGACTGCTGATAGATTACTCGGAAACCGCCAACTTTGCCATACGAGTAGTTCCTAAGACAAGCTATCTCTAGCTCTGTCCTGGTGTTTCTTTTTCATTCTTCCTCAGCAGTCCTCGCCTCTTCTACGAACAATCATTTCCTGTCCTCATTGTGTTTGTAAACAAGCAAACACTGAAGATTGCGCATGCATAGAAAGAGCTTTTTGTGAGTAAGCATACATTCTACTCTACAGCCATGTTGGATCTTGTCTTTTTGAGTCGGCTCATTGGTACACAGAACGTGACCATCGCCGACCTACCTTCAACGCTATCGAAAATACATTCCATGTTGAAGATAAAGAAGAGGTTCATCATTGCGCACAGCATGCAGAAAACGTTTCCGTCTGGATGAAGACGAACAGGAATATACACGTTCAGATTATGGACACAAGCAGCATCATGTCCGTGCCTCAGAAGATGAGGCGTTTAAATGTAAACAGTGTCGTCGTTTTATCGGGGCATTGCCTTCCGGTGGGCATCATCGTAACCATTGTCCTTTTTGTCTTTTCTCATTGCATGTCGATGATCGGCGTACAGGTGATAGACAAAGCAAGTGTAGGTCCAGAATGCAAGCGATTGGCAGCTTTCAGCGTCGGAATGGAGAGCATGTTTTGGTGCATCGTTGCCTTGGTTGTGGTTTTGAACGCTTCAACCGGATCGCCGCAGATGATGATTTTGAGCTTGTATTGTCATTACCTTCGCTTCCACCTCGTACAAACGGTAGAAGGCAGGTGACGTTATGGGAAGAATGGGCAGAGGAGGAGTTGCAAGAGGTTGTTAAATTGAGCATGAGCCTTGATTAGTTGTGCTTCAAGAAGGGAATGGCATCATCACATACGATGATGCCATTCTCTTTTCTAAAAAAACCTAACGCAGGTGCTGTTGCAAGAAATTGATGGCAAGAGGCCATGCCTCAGATGCGGCCTTTTCGTTACCATCACCGTGTACAGGATTGATAAAGGCGTGTCCTGCATCGTACACCTTGACGGTGATATCCTTGCCTGCATCTCTATACATCTGCTCAATTTTTTGAATCTGCTCTTGGGGAACGCTATCATCCTTGCTACCATAAATTGCTAGCACAGGAGCATTTACCTTCGCCACCTCTTCAGGTGTTGGGTCGTAGCCCACCCCATAGAAGGGAACGACCGCACCGAGGTCTGCATAGCGTGATGCAACTGTATAGGTCATGAAGCCGCCAACGCAGAAACCGATGAGACCGAGTTTCTTTGGCTCAACGTTTGGCATCGCCTTGACGGTCTCAATCGCACCAATGATCTCGTTGGCGGCCTTATCGACATTGCCTCTAATCATCATTATCATACGCATAGCATCGTTTGGCTCGGTAGCAACTTTGCCATGATAGAGATCGGGAACCGCAACAACAAAACCTTGTGCCGCAAGCTTTTGTGCGAGATCGAGAATATGCGGCTCGATGCCATACCATTCCTGGATAAGTACCAACCCCGGATGCTGTGCATCATCATCGGGCTGGGCTACAGATGCATAAGCTCCATTGCCATTGACATGTAAATCAACCTTCGATGTACGTACTACTGACATCTTTCTATACGCTCCTTACGATAAGCTCAACTATTTATGTTGCCAAAGCAACATCCACATTATATCTCACAACTTCGCAGTATCCCATACTTTTACTGAAAGAAATTAGGTGAAAACATAGTATCTATGTTATTGTGTAAGCCGAGTAACAACTGATTCATGTCCAGAAGTTCGTGCCATGTCAATAGCGTTATGCCCATCTGCTGTTTTAGCATGTATATCAGCACCATAAGATAGGAGCAACTCAACCATTTCGAGTTGTCCGTTGTGAGCAGCTTCTAAGAGAGGTGTAAAATCCTCTTGCTGCTTCGCGTTGACATCGGCTCCATGTTCTAGCAACACTTTTGAAATAGGAATATTTCGGCTGGCAACGGAGGAATGTAACGGCATAACATGCTGGTCGTTACGGGAAGCTACATTTACCTTCGCCCCTTTTGTCAGGAGCAACGTAACAATTTCAAGATAGCCAAAGAACGAGGCTAGACCAAGAGGTGTGAAGCCGTCAGAAGCAGAGGCGTTCACCAGCTCTGGCTGTGTATTAAGTAGGACTTCGACCTGATCGAGCTTGCCAACTGCTGTTGCTTCAAAAATATCTAGCTGTGGATTGTGGGCTAAGAGTAGTTGTACAATATCTGATTTTCCATAGTAGACTGCGAACAGTATCGCAGATAGCCCTATCCCCATTTTTGCAGTAACAAGCGTAGGGTCTGCCGCAAGCAATGTTGTAACAGTTGTTTTATCATCAGCTTTAATTGCACTAAAAAATTGTTGCTGGATATCCATTGAGGCTGATCTCCTTTGCTGTTCGTTTTTGTAAATCCTATACCCTATTCCACTCACCTGCTGACCATTCTGCGTGAGGCATTCCACTTGCAAGTGGAATAGCGATAAAAATTCAAGCATCGTCAAGTAGTGCAGGTCAAATTATACCACTACTATACGTGCAGAGGTATAGTTTTATCGCCTTGCATATGGTAGCATTACAAAATATTGTATATTTCCAAGAAGATAAGCATGCTATTTTTGTAGAGAGAAATTGTTCTCAGAGAGTGGTATGACGCATGGAAACATCTATTGAACCATATGTTGCAAACAATTTAGCAACACTTTTCTCTCTGTGGCAGAGAACGATAGGGCAGGAATGGCCTCTCACAGGCAACCGCTTTGAGCAAATTCTTTTGGGAACTAACTCTCAGCTTTTCGTTGTGCGAAAAGACGAGCATATTGTTGGTTTTGTTGTTACAAGAAAAGACGAGGCCAGTAATGGCTATATTTCAGCACTCCTTGTCGCTCCTGAATGGCAACGACAAGGCATTGGAACAGCACTTCATCAAGCTGCATTGCAATACTTGAGAGAACAAGGTGTAAGGCGAGTACAATTGGGAGGTGGTTCACCACGTTTCTTCCCTGGCGTTCCTGAAAATTTATCGGCGGCGTTGGCCTTCTTTCAATCGCAAGGATGGAGCATTGATCACATAACCTATGACCTTGTGCAGGATTTGCGAACCTATACAACACCACCTTATGTATGGGAGCGTATGAAGAATGTTGCCGTTCACTTTGCCATTGCGACCCAAGAAGATGTAGCGGAACTACTATCATTTGAAGAGCAAGAATTTCCAGAATGGCCGACAGCGTTTCAACGTGTGGCAAGTCTTGGTGACTATACTGATCTACTTATCGGGCGGAATGAGTTAGGACAGGTCATAGCATCGCTCATTTTATATGGTCCTCAGTCTCATCCTGATAGGGCAGACGCACTTTGGCAACTATTGCTAGGGGAAAATGTTGGAGCCATTGGCTGCGTTGGTGTTGCAGAGAACATGCAGGGACAAGGTATTGGTATTGCGTTGGTTGCTCGTGCGACGGAATTGCTGATAGAGCGCGGTATAGAGGTGTGTTCTATTGATTGGGTTGTGTTGACGGAGTTCTATGCGAAGCTAGGATATCATATTTGGAGAGGATATACTATGTGCTGGCGAAGCTTGTCAATAAGAAAATAGTACAGGGCTGTTGCAAAGTCTAGCGGAGTGACAGGGACAAGCCCTGTCACTCCGCTAGACTTTGCAACAGCCCTGGAAAATAGTATTTTTGACTTGACAAATCGCAACGCTTCCAAGTACACTGGTAACAGGACATCAATTTTAGAAAGAGTTATAGTAAAGGCTCTTAAACATTTTCAAAGGATTGTGACACTTTTGCAACAGAAGCATGTTTCTTTCATTACTATCATGCTTACTCTCTGTTCCTACATGCCTAAGATGCGTCAAATGGTATGCAGTAGGGTGTTGCTGTCCGCTTTCTCTCCACAGACAATGCTTTCATGAGCAAGAGTATACACTAGCAATAATGTATGAGGGGCGCAGGTGACATACCTGCGCCCCTCTCTTTTTTTTATTCTCTGCACTCAAGAACAAGAGGTATAGCATGATAACTC
>JAABUQ010000522.1_pt1 | contig 88855 bp, 78 predicted proteins | sample 5560001 | NCBI WGS metagenome assembly JAABUQ01 (sample SAMN10711888, study PRJNA513371) | rock metagenome | isolation source: Antarctica rocks | place: Antarctica: Victoria Land, Finger Mt nord | collected 2015-12-18
CCCGAAGACCCGCTGAGACCTGACTAGCGAGCCGTGTGCTCGGAAAGCGTGCAAGCACGGTTCTGGGGAGGGCAGTGAGAAAAGGGCTGCTTCCTGGCAGTACCTCGCTCGCTGCCTATCCTACTATGTCTCTCCTTCGTCTACTCTTTTATTGTATCGGCTCCTCTATATACAGGTCAAGCAAAAATGGTGGGTTGAGGCATATAAGTGCAAAGCGATAACAAAACGATAACGAAGCGATGAAAAGCGATGCTGTACTTGTGTCACTTTTGCTCTACTATCTCTTGTAGAACAAAACAGTAGATAGCAGTAAAACAGACATAATTTGCTCTTACTGTACGTTTATAGTATTTAAGAGAAAGTATTGCGAACATGCACATCACAAAGTATCTCTATCGTGCCAAATTTGAGCGGCCTGACCTTATAAATGGTCCTATAATCAGTTTTCTCTGTTATGCCGAAACGCCAGAAAAAGCGGAAATAACAGCACGGGCAATTGGCATGACGAAGGCGCAAGGCATGAACTATCTTGGAGTGGACCATCTACCCTTTGGATTTGTACTCTCATCACGCAGTGCTCGCGTTCCAGCTACGATTATGGTTGAGCTTGACTCAACAAAGGAATAAACCGTCATGCAAGAGTACAAAAGTGAGGTTGCACGTATCCGTGCTCAGATTGAGTTAGAGTGTGAAGCGATGCGGCGCGTGTTCGAGGAACCTGCAATGTGTGCTTCTCATGCTGCCATCAACGTACGCTATAAAAATCTAGGTACGTATCAAGAAGCCTTAGAGCAGCATATAGGCGAGCAAGAGGCAAGAGAGACTCTCGTTGATATATACCAAAGGGTGGTAGGGTGATGCTTAACTAAGCTTTCCCTGCCCTACGACGACGTGCTGAAGCCGCTTTCTGCCGTCGTTCGCGTCGCTTTTGCATATGCGTTGCGCGTTCCTCTGGCGTCATGTCATCTACAATAGTCTCCTGCACATGACTATTGTCCCCAGCTCTTACATTTCCATTTGTGCTAGCCTGCACACCACGAGTGGCAAGACCGCGCCGACGTTGCATATTGGTAAATCCCTGGTAAATAACAAAGCCAGCAAGTAAACCAGAGGCGAGCAAGAGTAGAACAAAAAACGGAAGGATAATTCCGTTCAAACCTGGTGGCAGCACCTTGTAACTGATACCAATGTTGAGCAGAAAAACCGATGCCAGCAGAATATACTCTATCCCTGTAAGGATGCCAACCTGTTTATACCAGGGAACAGGTTTATCCTGTAACCCTTCGCGCTGTTGTCTTCTGCGTGCCATGAGAATATTAAATATGCCCAGAGCAATGAACATAATACAAAATAAGGCAATAAGTTGTGGTGGAATGCCTTTCATGCTCGTCACCTCCTGAGCATAAGTATGAATTGTACTATCTCTTATCCCTTTGTGATTGAGATAGGAATTTTCTGCTGACTGCCATTATAATATACGTTCACTCCATATATATTGTCTAGTTGCACTCCGTTACAGCCAATCCGGATAACCTTGGTATCGCCAGGTGAACCAGTAGGAAATAATTGTCCTTGCTCATTGGACCTTCCATCAAGCGTAATCCGCTGTTGGCTGAATCCGTCTGTCTGGACATTCCAGATCACTGCAATATTGCTCAAGTTAATGAGTGTAAGTGTGGTAGGTTGACAGCCTCCTGGTATGTTTGGGGACGTTGTGGCGCTGATTGGATTAGGATTAATGGCTAATTCTACTGCTGTTTCGGAGAGCGTTAATTGTACAGGCAGAGATATCTGTCCTTGATCTGCTATGGTGAATATAACCTCACCTGTATATGGTTTGTTGGGAAGACTGCTCGCAAGCCCTGCTGTTAAGACAGTAACAAGAATTTTATCTGTCGCTCCTACGTTTAATTGACCACTTGTTTTGCCGTGACTAAGTGAAAGCCATCCTGTTTGATTATCACTCATAGCAGTAGCGTTCCATTGAAGAACCGTGTCACTTGTATTCGTGATGCTAACACTCTGTCCATTTGGATAGCCCTGATTAACGACCGCGCCAAACGATAACGAAGGAACCGATAGTCGTACTGTGTTAGTAGGAGTACCTACTGTTGTTTGAATATCTAAAAAGGCATGTTGTCCAGTTTGATTGTCCTTTGCCTCTAGTGTATACTCTCCAGCTAGTTGTGTTGCCGGAATAGGTAGCATTGCATCAAACTTCCCCTGGTCATTACTTTGAGTAGAAACAGACTTTCCACCTGCATGCTTAAGCTGAGTTTCCCCAAGAAAAAAGAGAATTGTGTCGTTCTGTCCGAAATGTTCTCCATGTACAGGTATAGGCTGACCAGCAGCAACTGTTGTGGTCTTCGTAGTTTTCAGAGTAAGCGTTGGTTCTACGTTCATACTCGATGACGCAGGATTTGCACCTAGTTGTGCGCTCGAGTAGGTTGAGAGAATGTACGCACCAAGTCCACTGATCAGACAAATAAGCAGAATAATGGGTAGCCAAGGCCTTAAACGAGAAGTTTTTCCGTGTGTTGCATTTTTAGGCAGAATGATTGCTCGCATTCTTGCAATGCTATTTTGCATGGCTAAAAGTGGCTCTGGTACAGATGCCTGACCACGCGAGACGTCAACAGCAGGACCTGCTTCAGAATGTTGACGATCAAGCCAACTCTCACGCCAATGCTGTGCTGCTTTACTGGTCGCTGCAAGGCTTTCTTGCCTGAGAGGTGTACCAGGAAGTGGTCCTAATCCCCATTGCAGTGGCTCTAAAGGTGTGTTGGGAGTGTTGCCCTGCTGTGCTGGAAGCGGAGGTGTCGATGTACGCACAATCTGCTCTGGTATATATCCTGCCCCTTGACCGGGTCGTCCCCATGGCTGTTCTTGTGGAACTACTGGCGATTGCTGTACCCATCCAGAGCGCGTTTGTGGTGAAGAGCCTCCAGGACGCGGCCGGGGTGGATGTCCCTGAAAACTCTCCGCATTTCCTTGTTGTGGAGTCGTGAAACGTGGTGTTACTGGTACCTGTTGTTGCATCGGCGGCTGTGTACCTTTGTTACTCTGTGCTCCCCCTTGTGGCAAAGGAGGATTAGCTGATGGCGTTAACTGTGACGTATTGTGGAGTGTTGGTGTATATCCAGGTGCTGGTTGCTGTCCGAAGAGTGGTGTTTCAGGACCGTTCTGCTGATTTGCAGACATATTTGTATTCAGTTGTAGCCCCTGTTGCGCATTAGCCGGTTGCGGCTGAGGTATCTGCCTATTACTTGGCTGTATCGTGCGTAATGGTGCTTGTGACTGTTGCACCTCTGGGGGTACTTGTCGTTGCACTCCCTGTACAGGAGGGGACATAGCTGCTATACGTGCGTTTGTCTGATTGAAACCACAGTGCTTGCAAAAGCGGGCATCCGCTGGAAGTTCAGTATGGCACTTTGGGCAACGATACATGAATACTACCTTTTTCTTATGAAAAATTGACGACATGCTACCTTTTCTATGCCGTCATTAGTATAACGTATTGGCATATAAATATTCACGAATTGCAACCCTTTGTCCTAGTATGAAGAGGCTGTGAGTGCGAAGGAGTGAAACGAAGGCAGTAAGGTGTTCACCTGATCTTCGCTTGTATTCAGTTTTGGTGCGAAAAAGTCTTGACTATCTGCAAAAAAACGCTAAAATCTCTATAGAATACTTATCATAATGTAGATTTATGAGGTTTGCATGCATATCGTCGTCGTTGGAATGGATCATACCACCGCATCTATTGCGCTGCGTGAGCGCCTCACTTGTTCGTCGCGTCAGATACCACAGGTACTGAGTGCTGCTAAAGAGATTGTGCAAGAATGTGTCCTGCTCTCTACATGTAACCGGATGGAGTTCTACTTTATTTGCTCCGCAGTACATCCTGAACGCGAACGCTTGTTGCATATCCTGAGTGAGGTAAAAGATATTTCACTTGAGGAGCTTGAGGCGCACTGCTACACCTTCGTCGATGAACAAGCAGTATCTCACCTTTTGGGTGTTGCTTGTGGTCTCTATTCTCTTGTACCGGGGGAGCCACAGATACAGGGGCAGGTAGCGGAGGCACTAGAGATTGCACAAGGCGGTGGCTTCGCGGGGCCAGTTACATCTGCACTTTTCCGTGCTGCCCTTGTCACGGGAAAGCGTGCACGAAGCGAGACGGGGATCAGTCGCAATGCAGCCTCTGTAAGTCATGTTGCTGTCCAATTGGCGCGTCATCTCTTTCCCGATCTGCATAAAGCTCACGTTCTGTTGGTAGGATCGGGACAGATGAGCGAGGTCGCAGCGCGTAACCTGCTTGATAACGGTGCACAACAACTTGTCATTATCAATCGCACGCATGCAAACGCGATTGACCTTGCACAAACGCTTGGTGCAACACATCGCAGCTTCGCAGAGCTTTCGGATGCATTGGTAGATGCAGATGTTGTTATTAGCTCAACAAAAGCTCCACGTGCACTTATCACACTGGAGCGCATGTTGCCTATACTTGAAAAGCGGGGAGGACGATCTGTACTTCTTATAGACATAGCGTTGCCGCGCGATATTGATCCTGCAGTCGGGGTATTACCTGACGTGCATCTTTATAATCTTGATGATCTGCAAGCTCAAGTCGAGCGAGGCATCTCGCATCGTTTACAAGAGGTTGAGCGTGTACAGGCTATCATAGCTGATGAGGTGGCTGTTTTCGAGCATTGGCTCTCTTCCTTGAGTGTAACAGGGACGATCAGCGATTTACGTCATTCTGTCGAGGTATTACGCCAACAAGAATTGGCACGTGCTATGCGTCAACTTGCTCCTACTCTTTCTGAACGCGAAGCCGCAACAGTGCAAGAACTTACGACACGGTTGATAAACAAACTATTGCATACACCTACACTGCGCTTGAAAGAGGCGGCTGCCGATGGTCAAGGGCATGTGTATGCGGAAGCATTGCGCTATCTTTTTAATTTGGAAGAAGATCATGAAGCGAATAGTAATAGGAACGCGAGCCAGCAAACTCGCCATGACACAAACTCAGTGGGTCGTCGAACGATTGCGCCAGCAGTGGCCCAGCCTTGAAATAACAATCGAGCAAATTCGTACAACTGGTGATCGCGTAACACAAGTTCCCCTCTCACAAATCGGTGGCGACGGTGTCTTTGTGCTTGAAATAGAACGCGCCTTACAAGAGCATCGCATTGATCTCGCCGTTCATAGTCTCAAGGACCTTCCGACTCTACAACCAGATGGTCTCCGTCTCGTTGTCACAGGTCCGCGTGAGGATGTACGCGATGTGTTGATCACAAGTACTGCTCTTCATCTCCATCAAGACGAATTGCAAACACTCTATCGCGAAACGAAAATGCCGTTGCGCATTGGCACGAGTAGCTTACGTCGTACCGCTCAGTTGCGCGAGTTTTATCCTCACGCCGACATTCACTCGATACGTGGTAATGTCGATACGCGTTTGAAGAAACTTGATGCTGGCGACTATGATGCGATTGTGCTTGCTGCTGCTGGACTGCATAGGCTAAGATTGCAAGAGCAACTTGTCAAGCGCATGACCTATCTTCCACCCGAAATAATGATGCCTGCTCCCGGTCAAGGAGCGTTAGCGTTAGAGGTACGTGACGAGCCAGAAACGCGCGACCTGTTAGCTCCACTGCATGATACAATAGTGCAAGCAGAGACGAGTGCCGAACGCATGTTTATGCGGCGTCTTGGCGCAGGATGTTATCTACCGGTCGCGGCACATGGCATCATGAGAGAGAACATCTTGACGTTACGTGGCCTTGTCATTGGCTTGGATGGACAACGACGTATTTCTGTGCAGCAGAGCATACCCTGGACAGCAGAAATGGCGCATGAGCAAGCCGAGCAACTTGGTGTACTTCTCGCGGAAGAGGCCTTAGCGCAGGGCGCATATGCCATTGTGCATGAGATAGACGCTCTACGAGAACAGGAGCAACTGCATGTCTGAGCGGCAGGTTGCTACAGCATCCTTACAAGGAAAGCGCGTACTCGTGACGCGCACCCGTGAGCAAGCAAGTGTTTTAAGCCAGGGGTTGCGTGTATTAGGAGCGATACCGATAGAATTTCCGACAATACGTATCGTGCCACCATCTGATTGGACACAGTTAGATAGAGCACTAAAGAGACTTTATCCATCTGACACAGCTAAGCAGACAGACAATGCTTCCTATATATATGATTGGTTGGTATTTACCAGTGCTAATGGTGTGCATATTTGCTTGCAGCGTTTACAGCAGCTTGGTTACGACCTGCAGACACTACAAAAGGTTCGGATAGCCACAATTGGCCCAGCAACAGCCGATGCCCTTACAGCATACGGTCTTGTTGCTGATCTCATTCCCGATGCATATGTTGCCGAGAGTGTTGCCGAGGCGATTATCAAGGACGCACAGCAACAAGATATAGCCCTTGATGGGCAACATATCCTGCTTGCCCGTGCAGCCGAGGCACGCAAAGTGCTGGCAACAATGCTTCGTGAGGCGGGTGCCATTGTCGATGACATACCAGCGTACTACACGCTCACGGCTGCGACAGACGATGAGCGAGGGCGCGATCTATGGCATTTGTTGCTACAACACCAGCTAAACATTATCACTTTTGCTAGTTCTTCTACCGTGCGCAACTTTATGGCATGGTTGAAGCAGTGTGAGGAGGCGACGGGTTCAACGCTTGCGCCTACCTCACTTCCTACTATTGCTTGTATCGGTCCTATTACCTCACAGACCGCACGCGAACTGGGCCTTACTGTTGCTATTGAGGCTCAAGAGTTCACGATTGATGGTCTGCTAGAGGCGATTGTGAAATATGAGGAAAGACGATCATGACAGAACAGATCATTGCAAATCAAAATGAAATTACGCACCTTGAGTCATCTCCTGCACCCGCGAAGCCAAAGGCGAAGCAGCCGCGTCAATTGGTGCGTTTCACTTTTTACAAACTCGACCCGCAGTGGCAACTGCTTCCCTTGGATGCGCGTGAACGTGGTAAAGAGGAGTTGAAGCGCCTCTTTGACGAACATGCCGAGCATGCGCTCATTCGCAGTTTTGGTCTGTATGGCTTACGTTCCGACTGTGATTTTATGCTTTGGCAAGCAACCTATGATATCGAGGACCTGCGTTTACTAAGCAGCCGCATTCGACGCAGTGCAATGGGACCGTACCTGCGTGAAACGCATGCCTTCTTGTCGATGACGAAGCGTTCTGTCTACGTTGGCAAAAATGCGCGTGGGGCGCATGATCCACGTCTTGTGATCGCACCTGAGGACAAAAAATACCTCTTTGTCTATCCCTTTGTGAAGACGCGTGCGTGGTATGCACTGCCTGCCGAAGACCGTCAGCGCATGATGAAAGAGCATATCCGTGTTGGTCTAACATATCCTAACGTGTCGCTCAACACTACCTATTCGTTTGGCCTTGACGACCAGGAATTTGTGGTAGCCTTCGAGACGGATGAACTCGCCGACTTCCTTGATCTCGTGCAAGAACTCCGCGAGACAGAGGCTAGTATGTATACATTGCGTGACACGCCTATGTTTACGTGTGTCGCACAATCTCTGGACAACATTCTGGATGCTATTGGAGCTTAAGTGAATGCGTAATCAAAGCTATAGGGAAAGCCATTTAACGCTTTCTCGTTCACATGTCCTTTTTGAGGAGGCACAAACACTGCTTCCTGGCGGAGTGAACAGTCCCGTACGTGCCTTTCGTGGTGTTGGGGGTGAGCCTGTCTTCATTGACTCCGCACAGGGAGCGTACCTCTATGATGTTGATGGCAACAGATATCTTGATTATGTGCAGTCATGGGGACCAATGATTCTGGGCCATGCCTACCCTACGGTGGTAGAGGCGGTAGTACAAGCCAGCCATCGTGGTTTCAGCTATGGCGCGCCAACACGGGCCGAAAGTGAACTGGCAAAGCTGGTTATAGAACGCGTCCCATCGGTTGAAATGCTGCGTTTTGTCAACTCTGGTACTGAAGCTACCATGAGCGCCTTGCGTCTGGCACGTGCTTACACCGGACGAGACAAGATTATCAAATTCGCAGGCTGCTATCATGGACACGCTGATATGCTGCTTGTGCAAGCAGGCTCTGGTGTCGCCACGATGGGTTTACCTGATAGCCCTGGCGTTCCTAGCGAAGCGACCAGAAACACGTTGACGGTTGCCTATAATGATAGTGCCGCCATTGAGCAGTTGTTTCATATGTATCCCGATCAAATTGCCGCAATCATTGTTGAACCGGTCGCGGCCAATATGGGTCTTGTGCTTCCCCTGCCTGGATACTTAGAGCAGTTGCGTGACCTCACACAACAGTATGGGGCGTTGCTGATTTTCGATGAAGTCATGACAGGATTTCGCCTCGCAGCAGGAGGCATGCAACAGCGAGTAGGCATTACTCCTGATATCACCTGTTTCGGTAAAATAATCGGTGGTGGTCTACCCGTTGGTGCCTATGGTGGACGACGCGACATCATGCAACAAGTTGCGCCGATTGGCTCAATGTACCAGGCTGGTACGTTATCAGGTAATCCTCTTGCAATGGCAGCCGGTATTGCCACCCTCACCGAGCTAGGCAAACCAGGGCAATACGAGCGGCTTGAGCAGAAGAGTGAACTCCTTGGAGAAGGTATCACCAGGGCAATTGCTGATACAAAAGCTGACGTACAACTGGTACGCATTGGTGCGATGTTCTGTCTGTACTTCACGAAAGAACCTGTGATTGACTATGCCAGTGCGAAGAGGGCAGATACAACACGCTTCGCGCACTTCTTCTGGTCTATGCTTGAACGCGGTATCTATCTACCACCATCGCAATTTGAAGCATGTTTTATCTCGCTTGCACTCGACGATGCTCTGCTTCATGAGACGGTGGAGCATATTGAGCAAGCACTGCGTCAGGTCGCGTAAGAAAGGTTTTCTGATGGCAAATTTTCCAACAGTACGCATGCGCCGTACACGACAAAACGAGAAACTGCGCGGTCTCGTGCGTGAAACACGTCTAAGCGTAGACCAGTTAATCTACCCATTGTTTATCGCGGAAGGCTTACAGGAGCCGCGCGAAATTGCTTCTATGCCAGGCATTAGGCAATGGCCTGTTGAACACATCGGACGCGAAGTTGAGCGCATCGCAAATTTGGGTATTCCTGCTGTACTCCTGTTCGGCATTCCCTCAGACAAAGACGAGGTTGGTTCACAGGCTTACGCCACAAAGGGCATCATTCAGCAAGGCATACAGCGTATTAAAGCTGAAACGCCAGGCACATTGGTGATAACCGATGTATGCCTTTGCGAGTATACCAGTCATGGGCATTGCGGCGTCATTCGCAATGGCGATGTACATAACGATGAATCTTTAGGACTGCTTTCGCGTATGGCTCTTTCTCATGTTGAGGCAGGAGCCGATATCGTCGCACCGTCTGACATGATGGATGGTCGTATCGGCACCATTCGTCATGCATTAGATGAGCATGGTTTCAACCAGACGCCTGTAATGGCCTATTCAGCCAAGTTTGCCTCTGGGTTCTATGGTCCATTCCGTGAAGCCGCCGACTCAACGCCACAATTCGGTGATCGTCGTTCGTACCAGATGGACTCCGCAAACGCACGCGAGGCCCTACGCGAGGTTGAACTGGATATCGCGGAGGGGGCAGATATCGTCATGGTAAAACCAGCTATGCCCTATCTTGATATCATCCGCCAAGTACGCGATGCCTGTGACTTGCCAATCGCGGCCTACAATGTGAGTGGTGAGTTCTCTATGATAAAAGCCGCAGCCCAAAACGGTTGGATCGACGAGCGACGCGTGGTGATGGAAGTCCTCACGGGCATTCGGCGAGCAGGGGCTGACATGGTAATAACGTACTTCGCGCCCGATGTTGCACAGTGGTTGAAGGAGTAAGCTGGTCTCATCTTGCCGTTAGAGATAACTTAGGGGAACAAGCATAATAAATAAGACTGTGCTTGTTTCCCTATTTTATCTTCAAGATCGCCTTTCTGCATGAATATGTCAGATGCGGACATACTACACATAGAGAGAGATACTTAGCGACCAAATCGTCCTGCTAAAAACCTACATAAACCTGCAAATAGAAGCGCCTTGCTTCCCTCACCCATCACGGCAGCAATAAAACCGATTGTTACCCCTAGCGTTAGCCCGATGCGTCCTGCTGGATGACGAAGCATCTTCTGAAATGTGTTCAAGCCCTTTTCCTCTCGCGTATATAATATTTGTATCAGGAGAAACGTTTTTTTATCAAATGCTTTGTTCTACATACTAAAGTAACACAAATGTGACCCTTTTGCCTACGGAATATCGTGCAATTTCTGACTGTTTTCCCTATAGTGGGTCATTATGGAAAAGCGGACATAATCCAGAAATATTGGTACTCATATCTGTTACTATTCTGATTCCTATTCCGTTTTCTCTGTTATAAGACACCTTTAAAGGTGTCTTTAGAATTTTCTAAGCTTTTCTCAGCACTTTTTAATTTTTGTTGTATTAGTTCTCACAGAGAGATGTGTTGTGCCATGGTTGGGATGAACGTAAGCAATCGCGCTTATCAGCCTATCAATTCTTATGGTGTCATTGGCGATTGTCATTCGACAGTGCTTGTTGCACCCGATGGCTCAGTAGACTGGGGATGTCTACCAGACTTCGATAGCCCAGCTATCTTTTGCCGTCTGCTAGATGCGGATCGTGGGGGATACTTTCAGATAGCTCCCACAGACAACACTATTCCAGGCTCTCAGCGCTATTTGCGCGGAAGTAACGTCTTACAAACACGTTTTGCTAGTACCTCCGGTGAGGTAGTGTTAACCGATTTTATGCCAGTGGAAACTCTGAGTGCATGGCCCTATCGGGGCATGAACAACAATACATGGACGCGGGAAGACGGCTCTTGCCATTGTCTCGTCCGTATTGTGGAGTGTACACATGGTGAACTGCCAGTGACAATGACCTTACGTGTCAGTCCGAACTATGCAGCGTCTCCTTGTGAGATATCGCTCACGCCAGACAATATAGGCGCAATTATCTCCGATGGCAGACAGCATGTCGGTTTAGCAATCGTGGGTGCAAATCTGCTACCTTCGTTTTCAATGCATATAGCACAAGGCACAGAGGAATGGCATCCGTCTGCTGTTGCACAGGTCACACTGCATGAAGGGGAGCGTCTCCTCTTCGCTGTAGGTATGGGACGTAGCACATATGCCGCTCGCCGGCTTGTAGAGCACGAGTTGCGCCAACGTAACTTTGATGCAGAGTTAGCCCAAACACTGCATTGCTGGCGTAAATGGTTGGCAAATTGTAGTTACCAGGGACCATACTTGGAGTCGGTGCAGCGCAGTGCGCTTGCTCTTAAAATGATGACGTATGCTCCCACGGGGGCGATTGTTGCTGCTCCTACGACGTCTTTACCGGAGGATATCGGCGGAGTACGTAACTGGGACTATCGTTTTACCTGGTTGCGCGATGCGACCTTTACACTGTACGCCTTAAATGTGCTTGGCTTTACGGAAGAGGCCAGAGCATTTACACACTGGTTACGTCGTCTTTCTTATGCAAATGGCGAAGACCTACAAATCATGTACGGCATTCGTGGTGAGCGTGATCTGGTGGAGCAAGAGCTATCACATTTAGATGGCTATTGCAGTTCGCGCCCTGTCCGTATTGGTAACGGAGCCGCGGATCAGAAGCAACTAGACGTATTCGGAGAGGTGCTCGACTGTATCCATATCTATCGTCGTCAGGGGGGCTTCGAGCGCTACGGCGAAACACTTGAAGGACCTCTATGGTCAATGATGTGTACACTCGTTGAGCATGTCTGCGCCCATTGGCAGGAACCTGACAATGGCATCTGGGAAGTACGCGGTGGTTTACATCACTTCGTCTACTCAAAGGTAATGTGTTGGGTGGCACTTGATCGTGGTATCAAAGCGGCTCAGCAGTTGCACCTCGAAGCAGACCTTTCGCGCTGGCTCATGATACGCGATCAAATCCGTACTGATATCTTGACGCGTGGATATAATCCTGCTATTGGCGCATTCACACAGTCCTATGACGACACGGCTCTGGACGCCTCCAACCTGTTGTTGCCTTTAGTTGGTTTCATCGCACCAGATGACCCACGCATGCGTTCAACAGTAGACCGTATTGTAGAGCAATTGAGCAACAAACAGGGCTTTGTTTATCGGTATCACGCTGATGATACGGATGATGGCCTGGCTGGTGGTGAGGGAACATTTACCATTTGTACATTGTGGTTAGTAGATAATCTAGCGATGCAAGGGCGCGTCTCTGAAGCACGTTCACTCTTTGAGCGTGTGTTGAGCTATTCTGGTCGTCTTGGTCTCTTTTCTGAGGAGATTGATCCACGTGGAACTAGCTCATTAGGAAATTATCCACAAGCATTTACGCATATTGCACTTATTAATAGCGCCAACAACTTGAGGAAAGCTGAAATTCGCATGGCTGAGCATCATACCGACCCAGTTATGGCAGCAATTACCTATCACAAATAAGCATCCATCGAACACACCCGAGAACGACAAGTGTCCCTCTTGTGCTTATAAGCGTAAGAGGGACACCTGTTACTTTTGCTTTACGTCTATGAGATAATACAGGAAAAACAGGTCAACAAAGGAAGAATACGCTGTGTCTGTCAATTACCCTAGTGCCAGCTTAAAACCCTACAAAGAAGAGAGCCTTGCTAACGGTCATGCATGGATTTTTTCGGGAGCACTTCAACAACCACCACGCTGGATAGAAGCGGGCGGCCTGGTCGATGTGAAGTCGTCTAAAGGACAATTTGTTGCACGCGGCTACTACAATCCTCACACTGATATTGCTATCCGTATTTTAACGCGTGACCCCGAGGAGGCGATAGACGCCGACTTTGTACGGAGTCGTGTACGGAACGCAGTCGCATTGCGCCGCGTCTTTCAACCAGAGCAGACAAATGCGTATCGCCTGATTCATTCAGAAGGTGATGCTTTACCAGGGCTAGTGGTAGACCGTTTCGCAGATATTCTTGTCATGCAAATACATACGGCTGGTATCGAGCGGTTACGTCCATTGCTTATTGATGCCCTTCTGCAAGAAACAGGTGCTAGTGGCATTCTGTTGCGCAATGATAGCATGGCACGGCGTCGCGAAGGTTTAGACGTCGAAGAACCTGTGGCCGTAGCAGGTGAGGTACCAGAACACATCACAATCCACGAAAATGGTGTGCAATTCCTTGTTGATCCCTGGCAAGGTCAGAAAACTGGCTTTTTTCTCGATCAGCGTGATAAACGCGAGTCATTGCGTAAGTATGCACAGGGTCAGCACGTTTTGAACTGTTTCAGCTACACAGGTGGCTTCTCTCTCTATGCCGCGCTCACGAGCAAAGAAACGCATGTTACAAGTGTTGACATCTCTGGTCCTGCAATAGAGGCAGCACGAAAAAACTTTGCCCTCAATGGTCTTAATCCTGACGCTTATGCTTTTCGTATAGCTGATGTTTTCGCATATCTTGAAGAAGCCGCGAACCAAGGCGAACAATTTGATGTTGCAGTACTTGATCCTCCCGCATTTGCCAAAACGCAGAGTACACGCAACAATGCTCTTAAAGCCTATCGACGATTAAACACGTTAGGAATGCAGGTGTTACGACCAGGAGGTATTCTGCTCACCTGCTCATGCTCTGGCGTTGTCGGGATGGATGATCTATTAGGCGTACTTTCACTGAGCGCACAACGCTTCCAACGTCCTGTTCAACTGCTTGAGACCTACACACACGGCGTCGATCATCCTATCAATCTCGCCATGCCCGAGACGGGGTATTTGAAAGCCATCTTTTGTCGTGTTGGCTAAAGAGCCTCTTGTAGTAATTAGTCAAGCTTGTAAAACAGTTGTGAAAATTTTGCTTCAGCAAATACAGGAAGGAAGGAAGTAGTATGCAGAGCGCTATAGAATGCTGGCACGAAATACTCGACGCACGTGCGAAACAAATGGATGCTGCATATGCGCGTTTAGGGCGTACAAGTGCGGACTTTTGGGAGCGTCGAGCAAAGAACTATCATCGATCAACAAAGGAAAACGTTACTAGTGACCCTTTATTTCTCAGATTGCGTCAAGTCGTGACACCAGATACAACCGTCCTTGATGTGGGAGCAGGCACAGGGCGTTTTGCGCTTACACTTGCTCCATATGCTCAACACATTACAGCCGTAGAGCCAAACGCTGTTATGCTAAACTACCTCAAGCAAGATGCAATTGAAGAGGAGCGAACAAATATTTCCGCTCTCCATACGAGTTGGCAAGATGCTCCTACCAATCTCTCTGCGAATATTGTGCTGTGTAGCCACGTCCTCTATCCAATTTGGGATGTGGATACATTTGTGGCGAAGTTACGTGTAGCAACGCGCAAAGCTTGTTATATTTATATGCGTGCCGCTCATTTTGACGCTAGCACCAGTTCATTATGGAAACATTTTCACGGCGATGAACGTCGTCCCGCGCCTGGCTATATTCATGCACTAGACGTACTCTTTGAAATGGGCATCTACGCTGATGTCGAGATTGTGCATATGCCCTGGGTAGTGCGCTATTCCTCACTTGATGTTGCTGTAGGGGAACTGCTAGAACAACTGATCTTGCCCGATGATGAGCGAACACGTTCTGAACTGCGAGAGTTGCTAGAAACGTGGCTTATAGAGCGTGACGGCGTTTTAGTGCCACCTGTTGACGATCAGACATCTGCTATTATGCGCATGCTTCCTAAACAAACACAAAAGCTCAAAACAAGCATGGAAGCGGCACGATAACATGTCACTTCCATACTTGTTTTGAGCTTTTTAGCTTAGGCGATTGTCTTGTCCAGATTCTTGAAGAAGGAGCCGAGGGAGCTTTTGGTAAAGCCTTCACCGATAGGATTGTTTGCGATTGCAACAGGACCACTCAGATCAGCATTCGCGTCGTACTTGAGCAGTGAACCATCACCTTCATCCGAAATGTTAATATTGCTGAGTGCATTGATTGAGCCACCTGTCCCCTGGCGCTGTACTCGCAAGGTGAGGTAGTTGGGAGCTTGTTTCTGGGCAATGTTAATAATGACATTATATGGTCCCTTCAAGCCAGGGAGGGGAGTTGTAATGCTGGCCTTGATGCTGTTAGGATCAATATACTCAACAGCTTTGCAGCCCGGAATGCATGCTTTTAGTACTGTAGGATTTAGAATAGCATTGAAAACTTGTGAGCTAGATGCTTTAAATTTGTATGAACCGTTAAGTTTCATATTAGGAAAACCTTTCCTTACCACGTTAAATAATGTGACGTTTCTCCACGTCCTTGAGAGCATTGACGAATACACACATACTAATCAACGAATACATTGATTAGAGCCTAAGTGTAGCGTTTCCCCTCTACACTTGCAATACTGCCCGTAAATATTCACCCAATATTCCTACTGCATATAGGCATACTTTTTCACTCGCATGATTTTACCTAAATTACCCAAATGTGCTATCTCCATGATCTTCTTGAGAAAGATATGTTATACTGGCTTTGTCTATTTCAGAATGTATCTCTATGTGTAAACATGAAATAGAGAACGTTGTAGAAGCAGGGAGAGTGGTAGTCGTTATGGCGTTGCACGAAGATCATGATACGCAAGCTAAGCGATATTGGCAAAACCGACTTGCACGAGAGCGGCTCAATATTTCTGAGTCAGTTGAGGAAACGCTAGCTGACACGTCGTCACAAGAGCAATGGTTCGATGACGAGCAAAAGCATGCCTCTATAGAAGATTCCTCTCCTTCAAATGCTGAACTTGTCCCTCCCCGTCTGAGTCTACAATCAAAGGTTCTTCCCTCTGTTCGTCCTGCTAGTTTCGTTCAATCTGTGACTGCTGAACTAGCTGCACAAAAGATAGCGGCGCAAGAGAAGGAAGAGCATCAGAAGCCACAAAGTACAAACATATTGACTCGCTTCGCACAGCGTTTCACCGCTTCCCTTGCCGCTTTTGGTGCCGCAATGCAACCTGATACGCCTGCTTGGGCGCCTACACGAAGCGAAAATGATGATGCTCAGCCACAAGAAAGATATCTCAGCACCGTTTCTCCTGCATACGCAATAGCACCGATTGAAAGTGTACAGTCACACCCTGCTACTGTAATTGACGCCATTCCCGCAACGCCCTCTATAACATCGCCGCAACCAGTGAAGAGTAAGCAACGCTTAGCAGGTCACACTGCTAAGGTGCACTTGCAAATGACGCCCACTTCTAGTGCAGCACCAGAACCTGAAGAGAAAGATATATATGGTTGGAGTCGAGAGAGCAAGAAACCTCTGCGCGAACCCCTCACTGTGAATGTTCGCTTACGCGAAAGCATCCAAGATGCTCCTCGTCCTGATCTGCCCAGAGTAACAACATCCCACGCAGGAATGCCGACTCAGCAGGAGAAGCGAGTTGAGAAAGGAGGTATACTTTCGCCCGAAACTTCTTGTACATCGTTCTTTGGCACTGGTGCGTTTGAGAGTGGGCAGAGTGAGCTAATGGTGAGAAATACGCACATTGTCGCATCGGGCGTGGTACATATCACTCTTACATCCAATCCTGGACCTACGCTGGTGCAATATATTTCACTACACCCCACAGTCGGATTTACGTTACATTTGACAGCACCAGTGGCTGCGAAAACAACGTTTAACTACGTTGTTTTTGTAGACTCCTCAATGGCGTCGTTATAGTGCGCCTTCGATCTCGCTTTGTAAACGGGAAAAGAAATTTTTCATGTAGGTGTAGCGTTCTTGTACTAAGATGCGTCCTGTCTGTGTTGTCATGCGTTCGGGGAGGTTGCCAAAAAGCAATTGAAACTCGATGCCTGGCGAGTAGTCGGGGCTACGTCGCAACTCGCGTACCACCAGTGGGTCTACTGGTTCAATAATATCTGGCGGCAGAGTAGAATATATTTTCTGATTGTAGCGTCCCGTGATACAGTAGAGACGCCCGATACCAATAGCACCAAGACAATCAATTTTGTCAGCATCGTAAAGAATACGTCCCTCTACAGTAGAAGGTGTAATGCCTCCTGTCAGACGATGCTCGCGGATAGCCTCTTGTACTGCTGGAATAGCATGTCGCGGGAACTGTGTGTGAGTGAGCAAGTCTGCTGCCATCTCTGCCCCAATGAGCGCGTGGTCGCCTCCATGCCGATACTCACGCTCCTGCCCAATATCATGCAAGGCAACAGCAGCCCAAATTATAGGCAAATCTCCACCTTCTTGCTCTTGAAGCGTGTCCGCTAAGGCCATAACACGCACAATATGATCGTAATCATGTGAAGCGTCACCAGCCTCTTCACGTTGCATTGTCTCTTCGGTAAGCGTAAGAAGCCAGGAACGTAGTTGGTATAACTCAGTCAATATCGATGCCATGCCTTTCCAAAAGAGGAAGTGTCACAACAAAACAACTTCCCGCACCGTATTCGCCACTACTCTCGACAGAAATATGCCCATTCTGCAGGTGAAGAAATTCAGCAACAATATATAAACCAAGCCCAACACCTTTTGTCTTACCTCCATCAACATTTGGGGCGCGGTAGAAACGCTCGAAGAGGTGAGGCTGTGCATCTTTGGGGACGCCAATTCCTCTATCTGTTATGCGTACCTCTAGTAACGCCTTGCCTGTCTCTTGCTTGTACTGCTTCAGTGTAACAGTAACAGGACCGCCGTGTGGACTATATTTTATCGCATTTTGCAGCAAGTTGCCAAAGATTTGCTGTAGACGCGCGCTATCTCCCATAACATAACAAGGTTGCGCATCTAACGCAGTCATATAACTTAGCGGATGGAGCTTTGTTGTCGCGCTATATGTGGCGACCTCTTGTTTAAGGAGTTCGCTCAGGTCTACACGCTCTTGCTTGAGTGTTATTTGCCCTTTATTCAGACGTGTGACCTCAAGAAACGTGTTGACAATATTTGTAAGCTGGTGCGTTTGCTCCTCGATAGTTGTGATACTCTCTTGCAGTTTCTCACGTTTTGGCATCTCTGGAATTCGTCGCATGATGCGCTCCATCATCTGACTGTGTGCTAGAATGATGGTCAATGGCGAGCGAAATTCATGCGCAGTAATTGAGAGGAACTCGTCTTTGAGCGCATTAGACTCACGCATCTCAGCCTCACTTGTGCGTGCCATTGTTGCCTCTGATTGCCATCGCGCCTGCTCAATGGCTAGCCCTGCAAACTGGGCAATACCTTCAACGACCGTTACATCCCACACAGTAAACTCTCGACGTGCATATCGTGACTGAGGCAGGCTAGAAAGTGACGTTTCTTCCTTCTCTTTCTGCGCTGCGGAGCGGTCGAGGACCATAACACCAAGAAGACGTTTATTGTGCATAAGTGGTGCGACGAGTACAGTGTCGGCGTAAGGAGTTTCCTTATCAGAGGTACGATGTTCTGGTGGAACAAGCGTCGTATGACCTGCTACCAGGGACGCATATGGTTCTCTTGTATGCGGTATATCGGGGGCTAACCAGTACTGTTGCTCTTTGTTCCAATATGCATCGTCATTCTCGGGAAATCCGATAGAGAGCAATGGAGTAAAGAGGTGCCGCTCCTCGTCATATAAGTGTACAAAGCCTCGTTCACAGACAAGCGCATGCAGTGTCATTGCAAGAACTCGATGCATTATCTCTGCGACATCGCTAACACCTGCTAACACTTCTGCTGCGTTGAGCATAACGTTAAGCGCTCCCCGAAGACGCTGCTCAACACGCACCTGCTCTGTAACATCGCGGAATGCACTCACAATACCAATACGGTGTGATTCGTCATCGTGAAGCGGAACAACATTAACTTCTACGGTGCGTTCAGAACTGTCCCCGCGTCGTGTCACGAAACGTTCTCCTTGAATATGTTCACCATGTAGTGCTCGTGCAAGGGCAAAATCCTCGTAGGCAATAGGCTGCCCATATTGTGTGTAGGTTGGATAGCGCTGTAAAAATGTCGAAAGATGGTCCTTCGTATAGAGCGGCATACCTAGAAAACGCGATGCTGTCTGATTACTTACAATAACTTGGCCTTCTTGATCGAGGACGATGACTCCTTCGGTCATCGCATTAAATACTGCATCTAGCGTGTTCGCTCGCTCAATAGCTACTTTCGCAACCTGAGTTGCGTTCGTGAGAAGCTGATTTTTCTCGATTGCGAGAGCGCATTGAGCCGCGATATCTTGTGCAAATGCGAGATGTCCCTTTGCTGGTGAACGTGTTGCTCGATTGTAACTGACAAATGCAAAGCCAACACAATGCTTTTCTTCGAGGAGAAGCGTGTTTTTCTTCTTGCGCTTACTCTCACTTCTTGCTCCTGCAATGAGTGGTATAACCAGAATATTGCATAGACCTAACTGTTGATACCACTCTCTTTCAATGCCTACAAGCTGTTCCTGTGTAAAGAAGCGAGGAGTTTCATCGCAAAGGGCCTCATTGCAACGAGGAAGGTTGATTAATGGGGGTGACAACGTGGTCGAGGATTGGAGGTTTGTTGTACTTACCAATAGTAGTGCGCCATTATCCAGTAGCACAATAGTCCCTCCGTCCGCTTCTAAACCATTGACAAGATGCCGTGTCGCGATGCCCAGCACTGTTGAGAGGTCTTCATTTGAGTTGACGGCTATTGCCACTTCGTAGATAGACTGAGCACGCTTAATTAAGCGCTCTGCACGCTTACTTTCGTTTTGTGCTTGTCGATAAAGGCGTGCATTATCAATTGCAACGGCTGCCTGCTGTCCAATGGCACGCACAAGTTGTTGTCGGTCCTCAGAAAACACTTGTGCTTTACCTGGATTGTCAAGTGACATCATACCAACAACGCGACCCTCGCGCCGAAGTGCTACGAACAGAATAGAATGAACAAGAAATTGCTCCGCAAGTACCTTCATGCTGGACTCCGCACCCAGGTCCTCAACCACAAGTATCCCGTTTTCTGTGGTCAAGCGTTGCAGAAATGGATTCTGCAACGCAAGAGAACTCTGATACCAAACGCGGTCGCCAGCTTTCATTGCTTGTTGATCGAGATCATGTGCGGAAAGAAAATATGTTTTGGGAACAAAGAGATTACGTGTCTCCTCAAAAAGCCAGATCGCACAGCGTTCGGCCTCACACACCTCTGCTGTGCGCTTCACAAGTACCTGTAATATATATGTAAGATCGAGCGAAGAGGCAAGCAGTTCCGAGAATTCACGCAGAATTTCGTATTCGCGTAAGGCTTGATGTAAACGCTCCTCATTATTAGTAGATAAAGAACTATCATTCGGCATGTTGTCAACCCTTCATGGAAGATAGTGCAAATAGTGCTGGTAGGAGTCCAGGCAACGATTGTTATAGAGGCATGCATATGCGTGTCAAAACTCATGAACACACTCTGTTATTAGACAAGTAAGTGTGCTCACACCCGATTGACTCAAAGTGTAGCAGATGAGAATAGCATACGTCAAGGTATAAAAGGCAGTGGTTCTCCCTTCATTCGGGGGAAACAGGGAGACCGCAAGGGTCTCCCCTACAACATGCGACTGCGTGAAGATGTAGGGGAGACCCTTGCGGTCTCCCTGCTTTTTTACTTGTGTCATTCCGTGAGCATGTTATAATACTACGGCTTAAATAACGCTGTAGAGGCAGTAAAAAAGAATGTTCTTGCAGAAAAGAAGATAGTCTTATCATTGTATTATATAGCCTGGCACGAGGAGAACCCATTGGATGACAATGAGTATTGGCATTGACTATAAAGCTGGCACCTGGAAGACATGTTTCACTGAAAATGGGCAAACAATAGAATTATGTACATTTGGGAATAGTGACGCAACACTTGCATATGTTGAAAGCATTTGTGCCGTCTATCCTGAACCAATAATAGCATTATCTTCAGCATTGGAAACAACGCTGTGTTCGATGCAAGCGTTGCTCGAAGAGCAGGAACACTCTGCAACTCCAGCGGATGTAGCTGACCTACACACATTTCTTACCGCTATAAGTTCTTTCAATGCTAAAAACTTTCACTTGCCAGCATTGAAGAGTCTGAAAAGCATTCCACGCTATCGTAAGCGTAAACGTAAAGATATGGGTAACACTGACAAACTGTGTTCAGTAACAACGCTGTTGTATCGTATGCGACAGCAAGAGGCTTCATGGCCTGAAATGCGCTTCTTATACTTAGAGGTGGGAGAGGATGATAGAAGCATCGTAGTAGTCAAAGATGGACGTATTGTTGATGGCATGACTGTCGACATTGAGCATGTTGCGGAAGAGGATGACGAGGATGAGCAAGAGCAAGCATTTTGGGAGGGGTTAGCAGAAGATGTGGCAGGTCTGATGGCTATTCATCACTTTGAAGATATCGTTGTAATTGATCGTCGCTCTTCTGCCCAAGATACACTTAAGAAAAGTACTGTTGTTGACCGTCTAGGGGATAGCTATCAGTTGTATCTCTTCCCACGAAGCGAGTCTGAACCAGCAGGCTTCGAGACAGCAATAGGAGCGTCACTCATTGCCGAAGGATTGTTTCGTCCTAGTCTCGCCTCTGAGGTCGTAGAGCATCTTCAAGTTAGGTAGATATGATAAAAAGGCATCCCACTGCATCGCAATAGGATGTCTTTTTGTTGCAACAACCACTTATTTACCATGACGCCGTAGGCGTAGCATTTCGATGACAACTGTGAGTGCTGTACCTGCCGCAACCTCAATGAGTGTTGCCATTGCAGAGGGACCCTTCGCAACCGCTTTTCGTTCTTTGACATGCTCTTTGACGAGAGCTTTAGACGCTATTTGTTGTTGCTTCTGTACATTCTTCTGACTCGTCTTTTTTTCTCTCCCACGTAGCTCACCGATACGTGCATTATCGGCACGATCCGTTGGTCGCGCATCCATATGAGCGTCCGACTCAACATCAGGGCGGTCCTTGTTGACTCTTCCGGCCATTGTGGTAACGAATGTTATCACGTCATTAGGAAGCGGCTGAACTTTTTCAGAAAAGAACGCATTGATTTCCCCACCTAGCAACAGGATAACGGCAAAGTAGTAGAAAAACAGCAAGAGAATGATACCGCCTCCGATGACGCCAGCATAGCCCTTGAGAAAGTTGCTTACGTAAAAAGGAAATGCAAACAGGTATACTTCCAGCGCTATCGCTGCTACTAACGCGCCGCGCCAGCTATTACGGAAGCTAATCTTTTGGTTTGGCATAACGATGTAGATCGCTTCAAACAGAATGAAGCCAACAATGATACCGCTAAGAATAGCACCAACTATACTAATCACAGTAGCAACTGTAGTATTGTTTCCCAGTACTGGAATGAACCGTGCGAGAGAAAGCACTAACACTGGTGCTAATGAGGCGACAACCATAATTGGAATAAGAATAACAAAAAGCAGGAGCATCCCAATAGCGACAAGGTTTTGGCGTATCAGTGTACGTGGACGGAGGTGATATACGAGATCTAAAAACTGCTCAATAACAATGAAAAGGCGTGAACCACCAATAATAGCAGTCAACAGGGCAATGATTAATAGGATACCTGCACTTTTATTAAGCTGAGTTATTGCACCTTTTACAATCTGTCCTGCAGCAGCTCCTGGAAATATTGCCGCGATTTGCTCCTGAATTTTTGTTACTGCATCAGGGCTAAGTCTGCCAAGCGTAAAACCAAGAATAGAAATGAGAGCAATGAGGATAGGAAACATTGCTAGCATCAGGTTGTATGCTAAGACGCCAGAGAACATCATTGTTCCGTCATTATTGAACTTTGTGAGGAACTGCTGAAACGGTTTTGCTTGCTTCTCAACCTTTTTAACAGGTTCTGAGGAGGCAACCTCCTTAACCTTTTCGATGGGATTTTTTGTTTGAGCTGCCATAATTGTGTCTCCTTATGGGCACATTTTTTGAATAAGACCTGGTCATGAAATATAAAATGTTGACGCTCTGCTCTTAGGAACCTGGTAGTAGTGTCGCCAGCTTATGATATTACTACTATCGTTTAGAAAATATCAATACACCTTATGTCGTATATATATAGTCCACGTTTGAGTATGTTCCCACGTTTCATTTCGTGCTTTTAACAGGTATAATAATAAAAAGTCATTGAGAATAGAAATAAACACATGAGTTCACAATCACCAAAATCATTTACCTCATTACTATGGAATGCGTTGCGTATGAGCGCACGTACTCTGTGGCAAAGTAGAGGTAATCCAGCGCGTTCACTTGTTGAACGCCAACGAGCATTAGCGGTGCTAGGGCTGCCACCAAATGCTACGCCACAACAAATCAAGCGGCGTTATCGCGCACTCGCTAAACGCTATCATCCAGATCGCGGAGGAGACCGCCAGCAAATGCAGCGTATCATCTCTGCATATGAACTACTGGCAAAAGAGCAATTGCGGAGTTAGGCTTACGTGAGGTTAGCCCCGCAATTGCTACAGAAGCGTTTTCCTGGCCGTGCCTTTGTACCGCACTGGTCACAATAGACGGAAGGTGTAGCATTTTGTAGTGGTTGTTGAGCTGCTACTGGCGGTGGTTGGTAAGGTGGAACAGAGGGTGCCGCCTGCTGAGTTGAGTATGGCTGAACAGGCGGTACCTGTGTATTAGCACGCTGTGCTTGTGAAGACGTAGAATTAGCCGTGGAAGCTTGTGAAGCTTGCGTAGATTGTATCGTATCGTGAATTGTCTTCACTGCCTTCATCGCCACGCCACCGATGGCTCCTGCTATCTTTAATCCCTTCGCAATATCTTCCATATCTTTTTTTAGGCGATCTGCTGAAGGAAGTAGCGTAGAATCAGACACCTTTGTAAAAACATCCTGCCCTAGCTGGAGGTTGTTGCGGTTCCCATCACTTGTGCCAACAAGTTGCCCTTGCTGTTGTGTGCCATCATCAAAGCGCAATGAAACACTATTCCCTTGAGCAAGGTATGAGCCTTCCCGTCGCACTTCTGGGGCAGCAGATGAAACCTGCTGACCACCTGCAAGTGACTTAGCGGCATGCGCAATGCGGCTACGGTCTTGCACAATTAAAACGAAGCGCCCATTTGGTTGCAGTGTGAGACGGTCCACACGGGATGTAAAGTAGTCAAGTCCTAAACCAGAGCGACGCACACATTCATATTGACCAGTCATAGATTTCATCATCTATATCATTCCTCCCCTACATAAGTTGGGGTATTTTCTAAAGTATTATACTATCTTTATTACGAATAACAGAGGAGAGAAGTTGTTACTTGTCGCGTCCGTAGCAAACATGTGTACTGATACGGATACCAATGTGTTCGGTTGCTGCAAGCACTTTAATCGCTTCACGAAACGCCTGTTCCGCTGTTGTATAAACAAAATCGCGGGTCTTCATCCTTTGGGGAAACCGGTAAAAATGCAGGGAGACCGCAAGGGTCTCCCTGTTTCCCGCGGATGAAGGAAGAGGTAAAAATGCAGGGAGACCGCAAGGGTCTCCCCTACATTTTTACGCGGTCTCCCTGTTTCCCGCGAATGAATGGAGAGCCAAATCGCCCTATGCCTTGACAAAATGCCTCCGCGCAAAGTAACATTGACCGCGCAACGCTGCCAACTTTATCGCTTGTAATGAGAATAAGAGAGAAAGCATAATTGTTTGTATTGATATATTTGTTCTATTTTATTTTTCATAGAACTTTTGGTCTAAAATAATCTTGACTTTCAATGCTCAACACTGTATTCTTCTGAGGAGCAACGAAAGCAATTTGAAAAGAGGTATTGGGTAGATGGCTCGCTCCTCCAAAGTATCCCCCCAGCAGCATGATGAGGTGGGTCAAGTTTCACTATTCTCGTCTGAGCAAACCGACGAGAGAGTAGAAGTGTCCACTTTACGTACAGAAGCAAAGGGATTAACACGTAATAAAAAAAATGTAGCTTACTCTGCTGCAGATATCCAGGTGCTTGAAGGCATTGCAGCTATTCGACATCGTCCGGGGATGTATATAGGTTCAACGTCTACCTCTGGACTGGTGCATCTGATCTGGGAGGCACTTGATAATGCCGTTGATGAGGCGGTGGCTGGCTATGGAAAACATATCTGGGTACGTATCGACAAAGAGGGTTGGGTGACAGTCCGCGATGAAGGGCGCGGTATGCCCTTTGATTTGATGTTGTATCAAGGCGACTATCTGCCTGCGGCAACGGTTATTCTCACTGTTCCTCATTCTGGTGGCAAGTTCGCCGAAGGTGCATATAAAACGGCTGGAGGCTTACACGGTGTTGGTTCTACCGTGATTAATGCGCTCTCTGAAAAGCTAGAGCTAACCATTTGGAAAGATGGGCAAGAGTTCACGCAAACATTTAGTCGTGGAGCAGCAGTACCACATCACACAGTGCCTTGCGATCCAAAGCTACATGGAACACAACTTCGCTGGTTATATGATCGTTCCGTTTTTGATGTCGATGCGTACTATTCGCTCGAAGCAATAGAAAGTCGTCTTAATGCTGGTGCATACCTCAACCGTGGCGTCTCGTTCCACCTTGACGCCTGGGATGATGCTACAAGCGAACAGATGAGCCGTACATTTTATTCGCGTGATGGTTTACCTGACTATGTGCGCGATCTCGCTACAACTGGTACAAGTGTCCCTTTGTCAAAGCATGTCATCGGCATTGCGAAAGAGAAAGATAGCGTACAAGTAGAGGTTGCATTACAGCCAACGACAGGCTACAAAATCTCCATGTACAGCTATGCGAATGCTGTGCGTACTCGTGATGGTGGTGTGCATGAAACTGGTTTCAAAGCGGCACTCACAAAGGTTGTCAACGATTATGCCATTAAACTGAGTGTCATCAAGAACCGTGAGAAAGATGGTTTCAAGCCAGAAGTCATTCAGCAAGGACTCAACGTTGTCATCTCGGTGAAGCTTACCAACCCGCAGTTTCAGGGTCAGACGAAAGATCGTCTCAATAACGCACCTGTTGAGGGTATTGTGCGCTCCGTGGTTGACGAAGGGTTGAAAGATTGGTTCGAGAGCAATACTGTTGCCGCAAGAGAGTGGCTGAAAAAGATTCAGCAAATGCAGAAGGCACGCAACGAAGCTCAACTTGTCGAAGAACTCGCGCGCGCAGGCAACAAGAAGAACGGTGAGTTAATTGATACCTCACTCTCGAAAAAATTTCTCAAATGTAACTCGTCTGATCCCAGTCGCTCCGAACTGTTCATCGTTGAGGGCGACTCGGCCGGTGGTAGTGCTGGTCAAGGACGCTTCTCCGAGTTTCAAGCGGTACTCAAACTGAAGGGTAAACCTCTCAATGTGGCGAAAGCCGATCTTGAGCGCATTGTTGAGAACGAAGAAATTCGTACCATTATCAATGTGTTGGGCACGGGAACGCGTGGGACATTTGATGTCAGTCGGCTAAAATTCAATCGTGTGATTATTGCAACTGATGCTGACGTGGATGGCCTGCATATTCAATGTCTCTTGCTCACGCTGTTTCATCAGGAGTTTAGCGACTTGATTGAGCGCGGACATGTCTATATCGCCTGCCCGCCGCTCTATTCTGTAAAATATAAAGGGAAAGTTGTCTGGCTGCTTGATGATGAAGAACAAATAAAGTTTCTCAATAGCCACTCTGATGCTAAAGGACTAGAGTTCAAGCGCTTCAAAGGTCTTGGCGAAATGAACCCGAAAGAACTACGTGATACAACGTTTGATCCCGCACATCGTACACTTAAGCGTGTCACGATGGAAGATGGTGTGCTAGCGGCAAAGCTGGTGATGGAATTAATGGAAGACAAAAACGCGGAGGTACGCCGTACCTTCCTGGCGGAACATGCACGCAAAATTAAAGAACTGGATGTCTAAAATATGGCCCGTACACGATCAGAAAATAATGTTAATACGAGCAATGGTAATGCGCCTGTAGTTGGAATTATTCGCGAAGAGGATTTCTCTGTTATTATGTCGCAAGCATTTGCGACCTATGGCCTTTCAGTAGTAACTGACCGTGCTTTACCTGATGCACGTGATGGGTTAAAACCTGTGCAACGGCGTATTCTGTCTGGTATGCGTGAGGCGCGCTATCTTTCCACACGTTCCACCGTAAAGAGTGCCGAGGTTGTTGGGCTGATTCTAGGCAATTATCACCCACATGGCGACACCTCTGTGTACGATGCGGCTGTGCGTATGGCGCAATCCTTCACCATGCGCTATCCACTTATCGAGGGTCAGGGTAACATGGGTAGTGAAGATGGGGACGCGCCTGCCGCCTATCGTTACACCGAGATGCGCTTGTCCCCCCTGGCGGAAGCGTTGATGGCTGATATGGAACGTGAGACGGTTCCGGTGCATCCAACGTATAAGCAAGACCCTAGAGTCGTTGAACCTGACTACTTACCCGGCCGCATTCCACCTGTCGTCAATCCTTCAAGTGGTATCGCTGTTGGTCTCTCGACCAATATTCCGCCGCACAATCTTGGCGAGGTATTACGCGCCTGTATTGCGCTGCTTGACCGTCCAGATATGGACGTTGAGCAGTTCATGACCTACGTAAAGGGTCCTGATTTTTGTCAAGGTGGACGTGTTATTGGCATTGATGGCATCAAAGATTACTTTACAACGGGCAAAGGTCGCATTACTGTCCGCGCCGAGGTGCGCCTGGAAGAGACGCCGCGCAACCGTTCACTTATTATCACGCAGATACCCCCGATTGGACGCGACAAGATCAAGGCATCAATTGTCAAGGCTATCAATGCACGTAAATTGGAAGGATTGATGCCTGATGTGCGTGACGAAAGCGATACTGAAAAAGGTATGCGTATCGTCCTGGACATGCGTAAAGATGCTGATGCTGCACAGACACTCTTCCAGCTCTTCAACGAAACAGACTTACAGGTAGCGCTCTCGTTCCAAATGGTTTTCCTATTTGGTGAGCCGATGCAGGCTGCACGGCAACCAAAGCAGGTTGGTATGATTGAACTGCTGAACTATTGGAACGCGCACCAGATTGACGTACTCACACGTCGAGCGCAATTTGACCTGCGTAAAGCACAAGAACGCCTCCACGTTGTTGAAGGACTAATTGTGGGTGCCGCGCACGCAGAAGAGATCGTCAAGATATTCCAGAAGGCGGAGGATCGTAACGCCGCACGTACCGAGATTGAGAAGAAATATAACCTTACGACAATTCAGTCCGATGTGATTGCGTCTATGACATTGGCGCAGGTAACACGCCTGGATGCTGGCAAATATGCGAAAGAGCAGACCGAATTGCAAGCACGTATTCGAGAGCTAGAGCAGCTTTTGTCAGATCGCAAACTGTTAATTGCCTCGCTCAAGAAAGAGATGCAGCAGCTTATCAAGCAGTTTAGCGATGAGCGGCGTACCGTAATTGATACACACGGTGTGGTAGCAGCACCCATTGAGACTGTTGCAAGTCTGCATCAACGCGAACCCCTCACAATAGCCATGACGCGTTCTGGTTCATTGAAAGCGCTACCAAGCGATACATTCACGCCCAAAGGCAAAAGTGGCAATGCTACATACACCCCTGTGCGCGGTGATGAGCAGTTACGCCAAATTCTTGCCACAACGTCACAGGACTATTTGCTGTGTGTCTCTTCAACTGGGCGTGTCTTTCAGATAGCCACGCACCGTGTTCCTACGGGAACCCGTTCCGCGAAGGGTGAGCCGATGCGTAAGATACTCGATATGGCTGCTGGCGAGGAAGTAGTTACGGTGCTACCTATCGAAACCTATGACGAGGACCGCTATCTTGTGACGTTCAGCAAGTTAGGCAAAGTCAAGAAATCTCCGTTAAGCGAGTACAAGACGGCTGATGTAGATGGTCTGCAAGATATGAAGCTTGCTGACGGCGATAATATCGTTGCTGCGTTACTTTCACGCGGGCAAGGGGAGTATTTGGTTTCGACCGACAACGGGCAAACCCTGCGCTTCTCGGATGAAAGCTTACGAGCGCAGGGACGCGTTGGTCAAGGTGTTGCTGCAATAACACTAGCGCCTAAAGCATCTGTCGTGAGCGCTTCTTACCTTGATAGTGAACAAGCGGCGAGAGAAGGTTTTATCAGTTTGCTCGTCGTTACAGAGAATAGTTTTGTCAAAAAAGTTCCCGTAAGTCAATTTCCGCCGAAAGGCCGTGCAACAGGTGGTGTAGCTACAACGGAACTGCTTGAGAAAGATCGTGTTCTGCTTACCACGCTTGTCAACGAGAATGAGTACCTGCTATTAACCTGGACAGGCGAAAACGGCGATCAGGTAACAGCGGTGAAGGCCAACGAGCTAAAAACGTTCCCACGTGCCAAACGCGGTATACCTCTCTTCAATGGTCGCATGGTAGGTGTGGTAAAACCTTTGTAGTATGGTGGGGCGCAATAAATTAGGCTCCCACAAGAGTGCTCCCGTATTAGTTTGTCCAAGTTCACCAGAGCAAATGTCACCCACGGCTACTAATGAGCAAATGAATCAAGCCAAGTATCAGGAGTCCAATGCCTGGAAACCAGAGCGAGAGTATAAATGGTGCCGCTGTTGATGGAAGATAGTGTGCTGTCGGCCCATACTCCACCAGTCCAACAAGAAGCACGATAATTGCAGGTGTTATTGCACCCGCAGTAACATATCCACGTCGTGCAGCAAGCGCAATGCCCATCAATCCTAACCCTATCGCCAACACAATTGAATTGCCAGCATCAGGAATGATCGCATGCTTATACGCAAGAAAGATAGAGGCACCTATCAACGTCACTAAAATACCGCCGATCATGAGCCGATAGGGGTTGAAGAAAGCTCCTGCCAGCATCCCTACCCCAAATAATAGCAAGCCAATTGGATACGTGAACGGATTAAGGTGAAGAAGCCCTGCTAATATAAGAAATATCACTCCAAGTACAAGCAGAACATATGCCTGGCGACGATTATTAGCTTGCGAAGTAGTAGGAACTGCAACAATTCTTGCTATGATTGCACCTCTTGTAGTAGTTTTCTTTGTTACATACCCACGTATCACAAGCTTTTAGTTTACAGTCTCTTTTTCTGTTGTCTTTTTTATTTCCTCGAAATCCCCTTGAACTGCTTTTTTCCTCCACAGTAGAGCATGTTTTACTGTATCGACTGTCAGCATAAGTAATTTGCTTTGAATGGGAAAAACATAAGGTCAGGACCTACAAATACACGTAAGCCCTGACCATAGAACATATATTGACTGGCTTGTGATACTAAAGATTTGGAGGTCCATCAAACCTTGTTGGATGAACAACCTCGTCAATCTTCTGGCTGACTGCATCAGCAGGTCGATCTGAGCGAATTACCTCGATTGAACATTGTGCAATTAATGCGCCAATAGCACCAATAGCTGCTAGAGCTGGGGCAACAAGCACGCCGACAACACCAACGGTCAGAGGTACTTCCAGAATTGTGTGTCCTTCTTGCTTGATAATGATGCGACGGACGTTGCCCTCGTGAACAAGTTCCTTCACGCGAGCTAGCAACTGCTCACCCATGACCTGAAGTTCTTCATATCCCTGCTGCTTCTGCTCGACATTTACGTTATTGATGTCTGGATCTTGTGACATACCTATACTCTCCTTCTCTTTTTCCCTCACGAGAAAAGCTACACGCTTTCTCCGAGGTTTATACATGAATGCATAGCCTTATGCTTACTGTATGGTATTCTCAAATGTGTATCATATTGTCATCAATATGGCTACACATAGTATACGTACATAACTCATAATTAGTTGGAGGGAAGAGCAACCCATTTCATTGCAAGAAATCAAAGCAACCCATAAGTTTGACGATTGGAGCTTCATTCGTCAGAGCTGCCTTTCGACAATGGACGTACCATCTTCCGTTGTGCAGTGGCTGCAAGAGAAGAATGTGTTATAGCGATACCGAAAGCGAGAAACGAAATCTATGGATAACAATGCACTCTGGTACATCAACGGACGCTGGGTCCATCCAAACGAGGGAACTATTTCAATCAATGATGTTGCCGTGTTGCGCGGCTATAGTGCCTTTGAGTCGCTCCGCACGTATGATCGGCGTCCATTTCATCTCGACGAGCACCTTAATCGGCTCTACCGTTCCGCTAAATTGATCGAGTTAGACATTCCATACACACGGGAGTATATCGCAAATATCATCCATGAAATCATCGAACGCAATCCCTACAAACATGCCTTGATACGTATACTCGTCACGGGTGGTGAAACCGAAGATGGTATTCTCCCAACAGGCAATGCTGTCTTAGCTGTTCTCACGACGCAACTTGGCGAACGTGACATGCAGCGTTTTGCTAAGGGCTACAAGGTCATTACCAGCCATCTACAGCGTGTTTCACCTGAGGCAAAGACTACGAACTACATCGAAGCAGTACGCTCTTTGAAAGAGGCTACACGGCGCGATGCCGTAGATGCGCTCTTTGTGAACGAGCAGGGACATGTTTTAGAGGGAACGCGTAGTAACTTTTTTGTCTTTCGAGGCGATACGTTGATAACGCCACATGCAGGTGTTTTAATGGGTGTTACACGCAACACCGTGTTAGAACTTGCGCATGGTATGTTTACCATTGAGGAACGTCCCATCCTTGTTGATGAACTGACGCATGTTGACGAGGCATTTATCACCTCTTCGTCAAAAGAAATCACGCCAGTCATTCAGATTAACGATATCGTCATTGGTAATGGCAAGCCTGGTCCGCGTACCACTGTATTAGAGCAACGTTTCATAGAGATGGTCGAGCGAGGAGATTTTTGAGAATGCAACTAGAACAATATCTCAAAATTGCACCAAAGGCAGAACTTCATGTACACCTTGAAGGCTCAATACAACCAGCAACACTGCTAGCATTAGCGAAACGCAATCAAGTCGCGCTACCAGTGGCGACACTGGAAGAGATGCAACAATGGTTCAAATATAGAAACTTCAGACATTTTATAGAAATATATGTGGCTATCTCTAGTTGCTTGAAGACCGCCGAGGACTACGAACAAATCGTTTACGAGTTTGGGGCAACAATGGCACACCAGCACATACACTATGCTGAAGCAACCTTTTCGGCCTGTACACATCGTTACACGCTAGGCATACCTCACAATGTCTACTTTACTGGTCTAACCCGAGGGCGCGAACGCGCTAAGCAAGACTTCGGCGTCGAAATCAACTGGATATTCGATATTGTGCGCGATGTGGCGGAGGGTCCAGGTATGTCACAACGTGCAGATTATACAGTTGCAGTCGCAAAAGAGAGTATGCGGGACGGAGTTGTTGCCTTAGGACTTGGCGGCCTGGAAGTAGGATATCCCCCTGAATGGTTCGCGAAGTGGTTTGAGCAGGGAAGAGCCGCAGGATTGCACAGCATTCCCCATGCAGGAGAGACCGAGGGGCCCGCAAGCATATGGGGAGCTATCCGTGCGTTAGGAGCGGAACGTATAGGCCACGGAGTTCGTGCCATAGAAGACCCAGAGCTTGTGGCGTATCTTGCTGAAAAGCAGGTACCTCTTGAGGTATGCCCAACCAGCAACATACGGCTGGGTGTCTATCCTTCGCTACAAGAACATCCCTTCCCACGTCTCTATGCAGCAGGTATTCCGCTGACCATAAACTCTGACGACCCTCCATTGTTCAATACAACCCTCAATGCTGAAGTAGAGTTGCTATCGAACTCGTTCCATTATGACGAGGACACCATCAACGAAATACTACTTAATGGAGTGAGGTATAGCTTTTTACCAGCCGAGCGGAAGCAAATGCTAGAGGCGCAGTTCCGCACTGAAATGCAGCAATTGTAAGAATATTGTATAAAAATGTACAAGGCTACTAGAGAACCAGGACATCCGCGCGGATGTCCTGGTTCTCTAGTAGCCTTGTACATCTAGCTCACTGCTGTTGCCACTGCTCCCGCGACGTCAGCGAAGGCTGCATCAAGTATTCCCATCCCCTCTTGTAACTGCTCGTTGGTCACACACAGAGGCACAAGCACACGTATCACGTTGTCGTACATACCAGCTTTGATAAGCACAAGTCCACGCTTGTGGGCTGCCGCGAGTATATCGCTTGCCACATGAGCATCAGGCTCTTTCGTTGTGCGGTCCTTGACCAGTTCTATGGCAAGCATTCCGCCAATGCCGCGTATATCGCCAATGCTTGCATAACGCTCCTGCAAGCGTGCAAACAGTTGCATAACCTGCTCTCCTATCTCGCGAGAACGAGCGGCAAGGTCTTCTTTCTCGTAAAGATCAAGAACAGCCAGTGCTGCTGCACATGCCACTGGATTGCCGCTATAGGTGCCACCAAGCGTGCCAGGAGGGGGGGCATCCATAATATCCGCACGTCCAACCACGCCGCTAATCGGCATTCCTGCTCCCATTGACTTGGCTATGGTTATCATATCAGGCACGACGCCCTCATGCTCAACCGCGAACATCTTTCCGGTACGACAGAAACCTGTCTGAATTTCGTCGGCGATAAACAGAATGCCATGTTTCTCACACAGGGCTTTCAAGTCCCGTAAAAAGCCTGCGGGAGCTGGAATGAAACCGCCTTCACCCTGTAATGGCTCGATAACTACTGCGGCAACCTGATCGGGTGCGACCTCACCGACAAACATGCGCTCAAGCTCTTGTATGCAGGAACGCGATGCCTCTTCTGGCGTCATATTCATCTGATATGCGTAGGGGAATGGAGCACGATAGACCTCTGGCGCGAAGGGGCCAAAGCGATGTTTGTACGGCTTCACTTTTGCAGTCATCGTCATGGTCATGAGTGTACGACCATGATAGGCATTGTCAAACACGATAATTGCAGGACGACCCGTCGCATAACGTGCTATCTTGACTGCGTTCTCCACCGCCTCTGCACCACTGTTGAAGAAAATAGCCTTCTTTGGGAAATCGCCAGGGGTGATCTTAGAAATGCGCTCAGCCAATTCGACATACGGCTCATACATCATCACGCTAAAGCAGGTGTGAGTAAACTTCTCGACCTGCTCTATAATTGCCTGTGTGACCTCTGGACGTGCATGCCCGACATTCATAACGCCGATACCGCCTGCAAAGTCGATAAAGCGGTTGCCATCCACGTCCTCGAGAATTGCGCCATCCGCTTTCGCCGCAAAAACATTCATGGTAGAACTGACCCCACGCGGAACGGCTTGCTGGCGACGCGCTAACAACTCCTGCGACTTTGGTCCTGGAAGATGAAGATGTGTGTTACTGTCAGACATAGACGCCTCCTGATCGGTTGGGGATATAATAAATGCTTAAGCATAACTCATACTGCTTTCTCAATTCTATCATACAAGTCATCCTGGAGGGAAAAGAACTTGAGTCTCGAATGAAAAAGTAGCAATGATTGTTTTACAGGTAGCCATGCTCTAAGAGTCTCTCTCCTGTCATTGCAAACTCCTCAGGAGATGGAATCGCAACATCGAGCGCATCGGCCATACGGTCTATGATATTAAAAAGCGCGCATACAACTAGGGCATCTTCGATAGCTTGATCACTTACTCCTACAGCACGCAGTGGCGCTACATCCTCTGGTCCCACCTCGGAAGGTCGGAGAGTAACCTTTTCTAGCAGTTGTAGCGTTCTTTTCATCTTTTCATTAACCGGAGCTGTCTGCCAATTGTCCAACACAGCTTTGACTGTATCATCGGTAAGCACCTTCGACGCAACTGCGCCATGAGCACCCGTTCAATAGGAACACTGGTTTTTTCGCGAGACGAAGGCTGCAAATAGCTCCCGCTCTCCAACATTCCAATCGGAGGGACCGCGTAGCACTACTTGTAAATAGACGGAAAAAGGATGTCCAAACAACTCTGGATGATAGGACAGCGTCCTTCTAATATCAGAGACAGGCATATCTCTCATTAGCTGCTCGATATTACTGAGTCTCATTACAGCCTCCTTATACCCACCAAATGGCAACGCAGCGTTATAGACGTTGTAGGTGTTAATCCACACTGTGCCAGCTTTTAGCAGCGCTGCAAGACGATGTGCCTTGCTGATATCTCGCGTCCAAATACCTGCCGCGAGACCAAAAGGGGTATCGTTTGCTGTAGCTGCAATCTCGTCCAGGTCGTCGAAAGGCTGTGCCACAACGACAGGTCCGAAAATCTCTTCGCGAACAACCTTCATGTCTGGCTTGACATCGACAAGCACGGTCGGCTCAACAAAGTAGCCCTGCTCACCAAAGCGATGACCACCACTGAGTGCCGTTGCACCCGACGAGAGGCCAGATTGGAGATAGCCAGTGACACGACTCAGTTGCTCATCGGAGACAAGTGGTCCCATTTGAGTTGAGGTATCAAAGCCTGGACCGAGCGTGATCTGCTTCGCGTGATCTGCCAGTCCTTGTGAGACTTGATCGAAGATATCCTTCTCAACATAGAGACGCGACCCGGCGGTACAGACCTGACCCTGATTGAAGAAAATGGCATTGGCTGCACCCTTTCTGGTGTTGTACTTGATTTGGGTGACAACATTGTCTTGCTATGCGTCTACTGTGGACAACTCTGTGTACGGAGGACGACGAACCTACCCCTCCTTGGGAATGTTGCATATTCTCTACTATGCTTGCTTCTAGGTAGCTTTCAGCGAAGCAGAGACCTATAGAAAGAGGAAAGAGTACCTTTCAGTGACGCTCGCTGCACGAGAGCTGTATCACCATACCTGTTGAGACGATGAAGCGCATATACTGATCAACAGGGACAGATATTCACTGAATGAATACTCATAATGTGAGTATAAGCGGTAAATACAAGAGAGTCAAGGGTAAACGTATGAAAACATCTGTCCGTAGTGCAAATTGGCGATGCAATTACTTTCCTCTATAACAAAAGATGCCGTGACCTCGAGGTCATGGCATCTTTTATGACTAATTCTACGCCACATCAGGCAGTGGCAGATTCTTCTTGCCCTTGAGCAACGGCTCTACGGCCCGCTTGATGCGCTCTTCGCTGCGTACTCCAAAGCCAGGAAGTGTACGAATGCGCCGCTGCTGTATCGCTGTCCATAACTTCTCTAGCGTATCGATACCGAGCTCTTCATGCAAACGAATAGCTGTGATGGGGCCGACATGCTCCACCGCCATGAGTGCACGCACATCGGATGGCAGTGTTTGTAGGCAGATGCCATCATGGAAGGTCATCGTGCCCCCATTCACAAGTTCCACGATGCGTGTGCGAAGGCGATAGCCAAGCCCTGGAATAGGTAAGGCATCTCCACGCTCAAGAATGTCTGCGGCTGGCTCTGACAGGTCAAGTACGCCACGTGCCGCATTGCGATATGCCTGAATACGATATGGATTGCCATTTTGAGACTCCAGCAAATCGGCAATACTAGACAGCACCTCGGCAATTTGACGATTTGTTACCTGGATTGGCTCCTCAACTATCGTCAAATCCATCCCTGGCAAACGCGGTTGCAGAGGACGCTTCACTGGATGACTTTGTGCTGAGGGAACAAGATGAATAGTTTGGGTAAGCTGCATAATACTCATGCGCAACAACCTCTTTCCTTCAAGAAACCTTGCTTTTATATTTATATGTGATGTTTAAAAAGATTATTGGGTGCCTGCCATACACTGGACCGCTACAAGACGCATAATACGGCTTACTTAGTGTACAAATTACATTGAAATCTTGTTCTAAGTATACCACAAAAATGGCATGATGTCAAATAGCATCGCACGGCCTGGCATGCGAAACGAGGGGCAATTTTAGTGATAAAATTGCCCCTCGTTTCGCAGTGTCTATTCTGCTGTTATTGTCAACTTACTAGTTCCCCTAAACGTTTACAAGATAACGTTTTTCAACTGTCAAGGTGTTCAACCATTGTTCCGCCAAACGTAGTTGCAAGCTTGCCTGATATCTCTGTATAGATGCGTCTCAAGCCGAGGGGTGCAAATGTCTTCTCAAAGAAGCCACCGATACCCTTACCGCCTTCCCAAGGTCTCGCGTTAACGACTTGTTCCGTTTGTACATGTATGTGTCCCATAAGCTGGTAAAATCTCCTATTAGTTGGTAATGAGTAGAATTTATATCTCGACATACTCCTATGAGGATACTTATTCTCTTTATATCTTATTGTAGAGGTGCTACAGTAGCCCATTACGGTTGTGTTGCAAAAAATTTAAAACCCAACAAATTGGACTCTCGTTGAAAATACTGGGATCAGAAAAGGTGTTTGTGGGCTTTCGCATTCTTAGAGTATGTTTAGCCCCGAATAGTATGGTGACCCGTATGAGAGTCGACTCTCATTTGGCCAGGTTTCACCAACAGTGGCAAAAGTGGGCATGAGCTGTAAATTGGCGCGTATCTATCACAAGCCGCTCCTGGAGCGGTATCATCTTTTGCCACATACAATGCTTAACCTTAGTACAATAGACATCGGCACATTTCTCTACTATACTAGTTTTGACGCTCAAATAGCCCTTAGTATTGCTTAAAGAGCATTTTACCTATGGCAGAGGAATCGTGTTTTGTAAAAGGTGGGATATGTATGAAGCAACCTGATCGTGCAAGGACCTTTCTGCGAAAAATACACCTGTTTCCGCTCTCCTTGCTGAGCCTCTCTCGAGGCACATGTCTGCTTATCGTGACGCTCTCGTATTGGCTGGGAGTCGCTGGGCTCTGGTTTCTCTTTCCTCGAGTGCATAATGGAGCAAGCATGTTTCTGCCCATCGTCAGTGCCTGCTGGCTTTTTCGTTATCGGGGCATGCTCATCAGTCTAGTGCTCAATGGGGTTGCCTTCCAGTTGACCTACTTCTTCCTGTTGCGGGGTATGTTGCCTGAACAGGTCTTTGTAGAAGGGGGGATGCTTGGGTTTGGAACCTCACTCGGGCTTGGTCTGGTGGTCTGCTGGTTACGGACGGCGGTTGACATCGTGCATGCGGCGCGTCAGCAGACTTTTGTTGCGGAGCAAGAGCGCTTGCAGGCCTTGCAAGCAGAACGCCACATCACGCTTGCCTATGAGTACCAGCGTCAGATCAATGAGGTCAAGGATCAATTTCTGCTCCATGTGAATCATGAGTTGCGTACTCCACTCACCGCGTTGGGTGGCTGCCTTGAGTTGTTCAAGGAGTACTTTGAACAACTGGACCCGCATAAGCGGAAGCGGTTGCTTACTCAGGTACTAGCGAACTATGAAGAGCTTGTCGATCTGGTCAATGGCGTGTTGGATGCCATCGCGGTCACCGGAGTCCCTCCCGCCACCCACTGTGAAGGTGTTCCTGTGCACCAGGTCGTGCGGGAGGTATTGGCACATCTTGATCCTCGGGATGTAGAGGCCTATACGATCCATCTACAGATGGCCGAGCAGGTCCGGGTGTGGGCGGACCCGCGGTCCCTGTATCACGTGCTGCAAAATCTGCTCAGCAATGTCTTCAAGTATGTGCCCACACAGACGGTGATCAGTATTGAGGTCACGCAATCGGCTCCTTTTTCTCCCGTGTGTCTCAGTGTGCAGGATGCAGGTCCTGGAATTCCCCCCGAGGAGCTTCCTCTCCTCTTTGAGAGGTTTGTGCGTCTCAAGCGTGACTTGAGTGGACCAACACGTGGAACAGGCTTGGGGCTCTACATCTGCAAGTGCTTAGTCGAAGCAATGGAAGGGCACATCTGGGTCGAGAGTTCAGGTCGCATGGGTGAGGGCAGTCGTTTTTGTATGACCCTGCCTCCCATGTTGGACTGACGTGTAAAGTGGGGAGAAATACTGTGAAAACAAGGCATTTTTTCTAGTCCGTTTGATACTCTTCAAGGGGTGAAGCAAACTCGTACAAAAAGCTCCTGGGCGCGACTGAGTTCACCCAGCTTCGCGCAACATGTGGCTCCAGCCGTAGGGATAGGCTACCCCGTCCGGCAGCGAAACGCGCCAGTTGGCGAACGACTGCGCGTGTACAACTCCTAACCGCCCCTTCAGGCCCGGATCGCCCAAGCCCACATCGAAGGGCAGGAATTGCACGGGCAATCCGCCCTCGCGCAGGATTAACCGCCCGGACGTGCCACCCGCGCGAGTTCGCGTACCCCGGCCTACTCCTCAAGGTCTGGCAGAGCAATTCTACTGGTCAAAGTAGCTTGCTGTAAGGTCGGTATTGACACCTGCTGCCGCTTTACTGCCGCTCGCGGCGGCCACTATCAGTTGAGCGCCCACAAGATTTGTTACGGTGTCACCGGCAGCGTACACGCCTTTGATGGTGGTACGGCCCAACTCATCCGTCGCGATGCCACCCAGGGCATTGGTTTCACAGCCCAGGTCTTGCCCGATGGTGGTAGCCTGTTTCCATTGTACTCCCACCAAGCCGCCAACCCGCTCAATATCAGGGTGACTCTCAAACACGATGCGCTCTAGCTGTCCAGCTTGCCCGGCGAGAGCCACAATCTTCTCCTCAATAACTCTTATCCCGTATTTCTCAAGGAACAGCTTTTGCTCCTCGTTTAAGACGTGATGCCCATTGGTGCAAACGACGAGATCGTGGCTCCAGTTGTATAGTACTTTGGGGGTATGGGAAGCGCCCATCTCATTTTCGGCAAGAATGACCAACGGTTTATCTCGCAACTCCCACCCATCGCAGTAAGGACAATTAAACAAGCTCTTGCCGTAGTAGTCATAGATTCCCTCAACGGCCGGGAGGATTTCCTGAACGCCCGTCGCCAGAAGAATGGTACGAGCTTCAAACGTCTCGCCGCTGTTAGCTACCAGCTCAAACGTCGTTCCCTGCTTTCTCACGGTCTCGATTCGCACAGACTGAATTTCAACCGAAGGGTATTTCACGATCTCCTGCTGACCAATCGCCCTAAACTCAGCCGGATGCACTCCATCACGGGTAATAAAACCGTGTGAGTGTTGGGTCACGGCGTTGCGCGGCTTGTTGTCATCAAACAACACGACCTTACGTCTGGCGCGTCCTAGCATCAACGCCGCGTTCAACCCAGCCGGACCACCACCAATAATCGCACACTCAAGGACCATTGCGTGTCTCCTTTTCAATCAAAGGCATTACAGATATATATTATCTGTAATAAGCCCAAAAAAATTAGCAAATGGCATTCGTAAACGCTGCAAGCCTCTCCTGATCGAGATTTTTCATCAGATCAACCAGGTATGGAGTGCATAATTCGTCGCTTGTGAATACTTCAAACCATCACCTTTCTATTAGAGATTGTATGTATCTACAATAGCAAAGAAAAACCAACCTGTCAAGCTCTCTAATATGTAGGGTCTCCATCCTTTGGGGGGAAACTGGTCAAAAAGCAGGGAGACCGCAAGGGTCTCCCCTACACGTAGGGCAACCGTGAACATGTAGGGGAGACCCTTGCGGTCTCCCTGTTCCCCCTAAAGGACGTAGACCCAATATGTACTCATGTTCTGGTGTAACAGGCTAGACGATATGGTGTTCCCTACGGTACTGATTCGTTGCGAAACGACTTATCCGTAAAGGATCGATATTGATAGATTGTGCCTGCCCAAAAATTATTTCTTCTGCAATCAACCGTCCTACGGCTGGGGCCTGTTGTACTCCATGCCCCGAAAAACCGGCAACGTTAATCCAGTTATCCGTTGCAGGCATGCGACCAAGAATTGGATTGTGGTCCGGTGTTACTTCATAGTAGCCCCACCAGCAAGCCTGGGAATCTAACTGCGTGTCAGCCAGCCAGGGAAAACGTTCCAGTCCTGAACTCAAAGTGACTTCAAGCCAATCCCAATCCATGCCTTCTGTAAATCCTGGTGGTTCGTCATGGTTTGAACGACCAAACAGTATCCGCTGCCCCTCGCTTCTCAGGTAGAAACCACTTGTCAGGTCGATTGTAAGAGGGTACATATGGTGCCAGGGGGTCGGTGCCGTCATATAAATCATGCGTCTCACCGGGGAGACGGGCACCTCTAAGCCTGCTCGCTTAGCCACTTCGCCAGCCCAGGAACCAGCAGCGTTCACGAGGTAATCGGCTTCAAAGACGCCCTTTGGCGTTTCTATCTGCCAGCGCTTTCCTACCCGGTTAGCTTTAGTGAGAGGCGTTTCCAGGTGAAGGGAGGCGCCTCTTTCTTTTGCCAGTCTCAGGTACGTAAAAGTAACAGGGTGAGGATCAACCACCCCGTCCGCTAATCCATGCGTTGTGCCAGCAATGCCAGAAGCATTGAACGCAATCAGGCTTTGAGCATCCTCAGCAGACAGAACCCTTACTGGTGCACCAATGCGTTCCTGCAACCGGACACCGTCCATATGTACGTCCCAATCTTCGGGCGGTACGAGGAACAGATAACCAATCTGGCGATAACCGGCATCCTCTCCGTATAAATCGTGAAAATGTTGATATTCCTGGATGCTCTCCCAGGAGAGACGAATATTCACTTCTTCCGTATATTGTACCCGTACCCCAGCCGCGCTACGACCGGTTGACCCCATAGCTGGTGAAGATTGTCCCTCTAACACCGCCACGTTTAAGCCCCGCTCACTCAGGCGAAAGGCACAGGAGGCTCCCATAATTCCCGCGCCAATGATGAGCACATCAGCCCTTACTTTTTGTGACATATTCGCCTATCTCCTCGCCATACATTATCCTGTTTGCTCGCGCATAGATGCCGTAGCCATCTCATCAACGACGTACAGTTCGGGCGGTCGCACAAGCTGATTCCGGTTGCCTCTATAGCGAATGACCACGCCATATTCGCGCTCTGCCGCTTCGAGTGATACATAGCCGTTGATGACATCGTGGAGTACCAGTGCGACAGGGCGCTGATATGGATTGCCGTAGCCACCACCACCTGGAAGGTTGAGCTGGATGCGACTCTCTGGCGCAAGGGTCAGGAGCGCCTTCGGCTGTGGACCTGTATTGTTGTTCACGAGCAATTCACCCAACGCGCCAGGCTTTCCATCGTAAAGACCGGTCGCGGGAAAGTGTATACGATCAATCATTGCCGAAACGGCCCAGGGCTCATCGCCACGATATCCAACCTCCGTCCATTGCCCCAAACCGCCTCGATAGGTTCCAGACCCGCCTGAGTCGGCGCGTAGCTCCCGCCGATATTGAACGAGAGGTGTTGAGCTTTCTATCACTTCGGCTGGTACTCCGGCGACTCCACTTGGGAAACCAGTGGTGTTCAGACCATCTTTGGTTGCTCGCGCTCCTGTGCCTCCACACTGAAACAGACTGAAGGTAAAAGGCTTGTGTGACGTAGGCCACCTTCCCCGCCAGACGGAGATCCAGATCGGGTCGGCCCCACAGGCTATGAGTTGCGTTGGCATAGCCTGAGCTAGCGCTCCAAAGATCACACCGGGCAGGAAATGCCCGATTATATGGCGCGAAGCAACTGCCGCTGGCTCGACACAGTTCAGGATTGAGCCGGACGGTGCGGTCACACTAACCGGGCGAAATGATCCCTCGTTATGCGGAATTTCGGGAGTAATGGCAGCCTTTATCGCAAAGGAGGCATAGGCATGGGTATAGTTCAGCACCACGTTGATGCCCCGGGAGCTTTGAGGCGACGATCCAGCAAAATCAATGAGAATGTCCTCGTCTTCAATGGTGACGGCAACTTTGATGCGAATGGGTTCATCAAAGCCGTCACTCCAGGCTTCGTTCTCATAGCGCCCGTTGGGCAGTTTGCGGATAGCCTCACGCATGGCCCGTTCTGAGCGCGTAATGATTTCATCGGCAAGCGGGTCAATGCTGTCCAACCCGAAATCGTCCATAAAGTGCAGCAGTTCGCGCCCGCCAACAGCGTTTGAGGAGGTTTGAGCGTAAAGGTCGCCAATGGTTTCATCTGGTGTGCGTACGTTCGCTCGGATGAGTTTAAAAAGCTCGTGATTAGGTTCATCGCGCAGAAATAGTTTGGTAATCGGAATACGCAGACCTTCCTCGTAGACCTCCCTTGCCTCTGCTGAAAACATTCTCCCGCCAATATCGGGGGTATGACAGGTACTGGCAAAGTAGCCAACCACACGCCGATCTTTGAAGACTGGTGTAAGGACGGTCATATCGTTGATCTGCCCGGCGGTTTGCCAGGGATCGTTGGTGATCAGCACATCACCCGGTTCGAGTGTTTCCGCTGGATACGCTTTCAAGAAATGATGCACTCCGGTTGCCATCGCATTGATATGCCCGGGCGTACCAGTGAGCGACTGGGCAATCATCGCGCCGCGTGTATCGAAGACACCGCAAGCCAGGTCCTGCGATTCTCGCACAACGGTGCTAAAAGCGGTACGCATCAGGGCTACCTGTTGCTCATTCACGACTGAGAGCAGGCGGTTCCAGAGCACTTCCAATGTTATCAAATCAATTGTATTCGTCATGCTGTAAGCCCCTACATGCCCGGTTCAACAATAAGGTTCCACTGCTTGTCAATAAAGAAACGGCTGTCTGGTCCTACAATCATAGTTGACTCACGCTCTTCAACAATAGCAGGGCCGCGCAAGCTCGTTCCTGGTAGAAGACAATAGCGGCTATAGACCGGAATATCATGATAGCCGCCCATCTCTGGGAAGTATGCCTTCCGGCTCCCTTTCCGCGCCGCTTGAGCCGCTGGATTCTGCGCCTGGATTACCTGCAAGCTTACTTCGGGCGTTGGACCGGATGAGATGACCCGCCAGTTAATAATTTCAAGCGGAACAGCTTGGCTGAGTCGCTCGTAGAGACGGCGGTAGACCTCTTCAAACATAGTGATGATGACGGCAACATCACTACTAGCAAGCTGACCAGTAGGCAGAGGGACCCTTATCTCATGTCCCTGACCGACATAGCGGATGTCAGCCTCGCGCCTGTGGTGAATATGTTCGGCTGGGACTCCCGATGCCTCGAGGAGTGCCTGACCTTCAGCCTCCATTTCAGCAAGCAGCGTATTGACCTTCAGCCAGTCCAGGTGATCGATCTGATCAGGCCAGGAGCGTACAAAGTCGAAGGCAAGCGGGGCCGTGAGCAGGCCGATGGCGCTCATGACTCCAGCCCCGAATGGCACAACCATGGCCGGAGAACCCAGCGCCTTGGCGATCCGAAAGCCATGAACTGGTCCGGCCCCACCAAAGGCAAATACAGGAAAGCGGTGTGGGTCTTTGCCACGCTCCAGCGTATGGATGCGCGCGGCATTTGCCATACTTTCATTCACAATATGATGAATGCCCCAGGCAGCCTCTTCAACCGAAATGTCTAACGGATCAGCAATTCGCTCCTTGATAGCCCGGCGCGCGGCAACCAGGTCTAACTGAAGTTGACCTCCTAGAAAGTAGGCCGGGTCGAGGTAGCCAAGTACGAGGTCAGCATCAGTCACCGTTGGTTCTGTGCCCCCTTGCCCGTAGCAGACTGGACCGGGTTCAGCTCCTGCCGAATCTGGCCCAACTTTCAACAGCCCTAGTGAATCTATCCGGGCGATTGAGCCTCCTCCAGTGCCAATCTCGATCATTTCGATCACTGGCGCTTTTATGGGTAATCCCGATCCCTTTTTGAAGCGATAGCGGCGGTCAACCTCAAATTCGTAGGCAATGAGTGGCTTACCCTGGTCAATAATACAGAATTTCGCGGTAGTCCCGCCCATATCGAAAGAGAGCAAATCGGTATACCCACAGGCTGAACCATAATGCGCCGCAGCCAAAGCTCCTGCCGCGGGACCTGATTCGAGTAAGCGAATTGGGAAGCGGGTAGCTGTATCTACCGTGACGATGCCGCCACTGGAAATCATCATGAAGAGACTGCGCTTGAAGCCCTGGTGAGCCAACCGCTCCTGCAATCCGCGTAAATACCGTTCAACTCGGGTCTGCACATACACGTTTGCAATCGTTGTTGAAGTACGTTCAAACTCCCGTATCTCCGGCACGACATCTGACGAGATTGAAATACGCATGTTCGGTGCGCTGCGCTGAACTACGGCACGCGCCTCTCTTTCAGCGTCTGGATTGGCGAAGCTATTCAAAAAGGCAATCGCAACTGCCTCAATCCCGTTCGCGGTTAGTTCGCGTGTCAGTTGCTCGACAAACGCGACATCAAGTTCCTGCCATGTGGTACCATCGGTCAGCGTGCGCTGAGGTACATCAAAGCGGAGGTAACGTGGCACCAGTGGTTGTGGCATCTCAAGCATAAGATCATAGAGCTCGTAGCGATTCTCTCGGCCAATCTCGATTGAGTCGCGAAATCCCTGGGTGGCAAGTAGTGCTGTCGGCGAGCCTTTACGCTCAATAATGGCATTTGTCACCAGAGTTGTGCCGTGGATGACTTGCTGTACATCGCTCGCGTCTATGCCTGCTCGTTCAAGCGTTTCGAGCAGGACAGTTTCTACCGCCTGTGAAGGGTCGTATGGTGTGGTCAGGGTCTTGCCTACTGAGAAACTGCCTGTGGCATCATCAAGCACTATAAAATCCGTGAAAGTCCCCCCTATATCCACCCCCACCCGGTAATGTCTCAGGGGACGCTCCATTTAGTTGACCTCCAGCTTGGGGAACCGACTTAACGGGAAAATATCGACTTGCGGAGGACGTTGCTGGGAGAGGAGGCCGCCGTCAACAACGATGAGGTGCCCGGTGATGTAACTGGCATCATCCGATGCCAGGAAGACGGCTGGACCAGCCAGGTCTTCGGGTTCGCCGACACGTCCAAGTGGGACAGTCATACCTCGCTCCTGCTTTGTCTCCGTGCTCATGCCTTGTGTATCAATCGAGCCGGGAACAAGGGCATTCACGCGGATGCCGTAAGGGGCAAGATCAAGGGCGGTAGCCCTGGTGAGGGCTTCTATGCCGCCTTTCGCCGCATCATAAGCCGCCATGCCGCGGTGGGAGTGGGATGCACCTCCGCTGGACATGTTGATGATGACGCCCTGATGATGGTGAGCCATGACGTGGGCGGCCCGTAACGAAGCAAGGAAAGTGCCTTTGAGATTAACCGAGAGAACGCGATCCCACCAGGCTTCATCGCCCTCAAGAAAGTGGCGCTCGACATTGACCAGAGCTGCATTGTTGACCAGTACATCCACTGTCCCGAAATGCTCAAGCGTCGTATCGAACATACGGTCAACCTGGCTCTTGTCCGAAACATCAGCGATGACAGCTATAGCTGATCCGCCATTAGTGATAATTGCCTGGGTGGTTGCATCAGCACCAGCGGCGTTGACATCATTGACAACGACCTGTGCTCCTTCACTGCCAAACCGCTGCGCAATAGCACGTCCTATGCCATGAGCAGCACCCGTTACAATCACTACTTTGTTTTTGAAGCGTTGCACATGTTGTGACATATTTTTACCTCGATTGCCTTTTTTTCTGCCTTTGCTGGCACTCTCATGAGCATACACATAAAATTTCTTATCCAGCTAGATTTCTGACGGACAACTACAAAGAGCCATCCGTCAGTTTTGCAAGCTTTTTCTCGTCCCTTACCATCTCACGTTACGAGCATCATACGGACGCAAGAAAGGCGTCGGCGTATAGGAAAGAAATGCAGGTGGAAGTGGATTCAAGCTAGTTCCAAACGAAGCCGCTTCCTTATTCAGAAGTGCTGTATTCGTAGAATTACCCCACTTTCCAGTATCAAGGCGATGAATAAGCGTGCCAAACGCTGTTAGCTTCTCAGCAGGAGTGAAGGTGCAGTGACCAGCACGATGCACAAAGGTCTGACGTAGTAAACCAGCATCATCTCGCGAGTCAACCACACTCTTATATGCCTGCTCATCCTGGTTGACCACAAGCCCATCACCAGTCGTGTGAATTGTAAGCACCGGTACATCCAGGTCGCCATTGAATGTGATGTACTTGTTTAAGTACTGCTTCGCTTTCGTATCCGCTTTAATGCGTGGAGCCTTCGCAAGCGCATCTAAATCCGTATCCAGGTTTAGCCCTGCTTGCTTGTACAAGGCTCGAACTTCACTACTATCGATGGAAAGGCTTAGCTGTTTACGATAATCAACGCCAACGTTCCACGATGGATTACCACCAGCACGATACTCAAGTTCGGCACGAGCGCCAAAGGCAAATGGAAAGTCAACCTGATTCTCCCATGTATACTGGTTTTGCTCCTGTGTTATGTAGTCCTTTGGGGCAGGTTCAAGAGATTTAGGGTCAAACCATCCCGGAATGTCACCAAGCGCAGCAACCAGGGCAATACGCGCCCTACTTTGAGGAGATTTTTGTGCTGCTTGCAAAATGGCCTCAGCTCGATTAAAGGTGCCATTTGGGTCGGTGATGTGTACAAGAGAGAGCTTGCTTCTAGCCAGGAGAACATTAAATGCAAAGGAACCATCGAGTGCTTGATTCCAGGTTGCTATGCCACCTGCAAGCACACCACACATCGGCAACGCGCCTGTAAAACGCTCAGGATAGAGCTGAATGAGTCCCGCGGTAATAATTCCACCGAGCGAGTCACCCCAAGCAATGGTACGTGTCGGACGCCCACAAAGCGCCTTAAAATGATCGAGCAATGCAATTTGATCGTGAAACGCTTGTTGAATCGCCCATCCATTTTGACTGTATGAAGAGCCTGCCAGCGCATAGCCTTTACTCAAAAGCACTGCGCCACTCGCTGCATCGCTAGCGTCTGGTGCAGGCTTGAGCAATGGTTGCGTAGAAAACACATAACCGTGGCTATAGAGTGCTAGTGTTCCATTCCAATTTGAGGGAACAGCGATGGTGTAATTAGCTCCTTGAAGCGTTCCCTGAAGCGTATTTGTTTGTCCAGGAACAACACAACTACTTACAGTAGCCGCATGAGCGCTAGAAGGCACCGTAAAGCCACTTACAAGCGCGAGGAGCGCGAGTAGGAGGAGGAAGCGTCGTTGCATTAAGCAATCCTCTTTTCTATACAAAGAATGTGACAAAACAAAGAGAAGCTATTCTCAGTGTAGCACAAACCTACAAAGATATGCTGTATCTCATCTGTTGTCAAAAAACAACATTTTTGCAAACCTTGACAAAGCAGATATACGTCGGTATACTACTAACAAAGCAAAAGCACTTTACAATTACATAGTAGCAGTAATATCTGCTCTCATCTCGAAGGGTGGAGGGAAACGGCCCCATGAAACCCGGCAACCCATCTGCATGGTGCAGGAAGGGTGCCAATTCCGGCGGAGACGATGTGCTACCGCAAGATGAGGGGGAAAGCCTAACCGCTAGAACCCCTGAGATGCAGGGGTTTTTTATTGCCACTAGACGTTGTACATAGCTGTACGTATAGAACAACAGTGAAGAGGACGAGTACGTGTGACAAGCGGCTACAGAAAGTTGGTGCTGATGAGATACCAACGTCGCTTACAGACCGAATGCACCTCGGAGTTGCAGGTCGAAGAACTGTTGAGGTTTGTAGACTAAGCCGATAGGCCCCGTTAAAGGCCAGAGTTGGACACGCATAAGCAGCAGTGCCTCAACTCACGAAGATTGACGCCGTGAGGTGTTGATAAACCAGGGTGGTACCGCGAACATTCCTCGCCCCTGTTAGGGGGGACGAGGGTTTTTTTTGCTCATTTTCAGGAGAGAAAATGATTCACGAAAGGATGCAGCAATGCCTGATGACGATAAAGTAACGAACTCGCTCATAAACCTGGGCGTTGGTGAGGGAAGCAAAGTTGAACACATCAAGATCGAGAGCGATTACTTGCGTGGACAGATTGTCGAGGAGTTAGAACAAGGAGGAAGCCACTTCTCACAAGATGATGTGCAACTCCTCAAATTCCACGGCACTTATCAGCAAGAAAACCGTGATGCGCGTCAGGTACGTAAAGCGAGTGGAGAAGAGAAAGCATATAGCTTTATGATACGCTCGCGCATCCCTGGCGGTACCTTAACCGCTGAACAATATCTTGCGGAAGACGATCTAGCAGGACAATATGCAAGCGGCACGCTACGCATCACGACGCGTCAAGCATTTCAACTGCATGGCGTTCTCAAAGGTGATCTCCGTACAACAATTAACTCCATCAATAAAAGCCTGCTATCAACATTGGCTGCATGTGGTGATGTGAATCGCAACGTGATGGCATGTCCTGCTCCTGTAACCAGTCGCGCGCAAGCGCATATACAGGAGATTGCGAACCGTCTCGCGCTCCACCTCGCGCCGCATAGCCACGCCTATCACGAAATTTGGGTAGATGGTGAGCAGATTGATACAATAAAGCATTCCGAAGAGAAAGATGTTGAGCCTATTTATGGCAAGACGTATCTCCCGCGCAAATTCAAAATAGGTGTTGCCTATCCTGGTGATAACTGCATCGATGTCTATACACAGGACGTTGGGCTTGTCGCGACACTCAAAGGCGAAGAACTTGAAGGGTTCACCGTCCTCATCGGTGGTGGTATGGGCATGACGCATGGTAAAACCGAAACCTACCCTCGCCTTGCGACTCCGCTGTGTTTCGCAACGCCTGACGAAGTACTAGAAATTGTGGAGACGATTGTCACTGTTCAGCGCGACTATGGTGATCGACAGAACCGCAAGCACGCACGTATGAAATATGTCGTCGAAGAACGTGGCACTGCATGGTTTCGTGCCGAAGTAGAGAGTAGGCTAGCCCATAGCGTACAGGACCCACGTGAGGTGATATGGCAAGATGCACAAGACCATCTCGGCTGGCATGCACAGGGCGACGGATTATGCTCGCTTGGCATCTATGTTGAGAATGGACGCATCAAAGATGATACTAACATTCGCATGCGCACAGGGCTACGCTCCATCATAGAAGAATTTACTCCTGGCGTCCGCTTGACACCTCAACAAAATATTCTGTTGACCGACATACGCGACGAGCAACGTGCGTCACTGATAGATGCGCTTGCCACATACAGCATTCCTACAAATCCCGCTGATATTGGCACGCGTCGTTTCGCTATGGCATGCCCCGCACTTCCAACTTGTGGGCTGGCACTTGCAGAAGCCGAGCGCGTGTTACCAACACTGATACGGCAGATAGATGCAGAACTTCATGCGTTAGGTCTTGCCGACGAACCTGTAAGTGTGCGTATGACAGGCTGTCCAAACGGATGTGCGCGTCCATTCATGGGCGATATTGGCATCGTTGGTCGCTCAAAAGACCTGTATAACATCTACGTCGGTGGCGATCTCGTTAACACGCGTATGAATGCGCTTTATGCTCAATCAGTTCGCTTGGACAATATCGTAGCAACGATACGACCATTACTCACTCTATGGCGGGAAGAGCGTACTCAGGATGAAGCCTTTGGCGATTTCTGTTACCGCGTTGGTTTCGACTATTTACACGCGCATACAGAAGTTTATCAATAAAAGTCGTAGCTAGAAGCTTCTTTCTAAGGGAACTAAGAACATATGTCAGCGGGTGAAGACAACATGTCAAAATACTATCCGATTATGCTTGATATACGAGGACGCTCTACTATCGTCATAGGTGGCGACCGTATAGCGGCAGAGAAGGCAGCAGCACTTTCCGCGAGCGGTGCTAATGTCACCGTACTCAGTCCAGAATTTTGTAACGAGTTGTTGCTGCAAGCCGAACGAAAGCGCATAACATTGTGGCAAAAGGTCTATGAGCCTGGGGATTTAGAGAGTGCTTTACTTGTTATCGCGGCAACAAACGATCAAAAACTGATAGATGCTATCTGTGCAGAAACGAAGGAGCGCGGTCAGCTTGTAAACATCGTCGATGTGCCGCAATACTGCTCGTTTATTATTCCTTCCATTCTGCGCCGTGAGCAATTAACCATCGCTGTGTCCACAGAGGGAGCAAGTCCTGGCCTTGCGAAACGCATTCGTCAAAGCTTAGAGGACCTGTTTCCTCTCGCCTATGGTGCGTATCTACGACTTGCCTCCGTTGCACGCGCACACTTACGCAAGCATGGTGTGTCATATGCTCGGCGTGATGATTTTTTCGGTGAGTACTACGCCTCGAACATATTAGCAAAGCTTACTGATGGGAAGGTTGAACAAGCGGCAGAGGAAACATCAGACCTCTTGAAAACATATGACGTTACTGTATCGGGTAGCGCCCTGGAAGCAGGGCTTGAGGAGAAGAAAAACTATGTCAATCAGTATGCGTGAGCGTGTGAGCAGTGATGGAAGAGAGCCAATACGTCCTCATTTCTATGAGCAGACAGAAACAACGTCACGAGGCAAAGTGTTTCTCGTTGGCGCAGGCCCTGGTGACTCCGAGTTAATTACGCTAAAAGGCGCGCGCACACTTCGTATAGCCGATGTAGTCGTGTATGATCGTCTTGTCAACCTCGATTTGCTCGATGAAGCACCGATTTCTGCTGTACGTGTCTTTGTTGGCAAAGAATCAGGACGCCACGCTGTACGGCAAGAGGAGATTAACGCGTTACTTGTGAGCTATGCGCAACAGGGGTATACCGTTGTGCGCTTGAAAGGTGGTGACCCCTTTGTCTTTGGACGAGGAGGTGAAGAAGCGCTAGCACTGGTAAAAGCGAACATCCCATTTGAGATAGTGCCAGGAGTAAGTTCTGCTATCGCCGTTCCTGCATATGCTGGCATTCCTGTAACGCATCGCGGTCTAGCCTCCTCGGTCATGGTCGTGACAGGACATGAAGACGATACTGCTGAGGGTTCTACCGTAAACTGGGAGGCTGCTGCTATGACGGTGGCATCAGGTGGTACATTAGTTGTTCTGATGGGCGTAAAAGCATTGCCGCGTATCACAAGACAACTCATGCAGTATACTCTTTCACCAAGCACTCCTGCCGCAGTGATACAGCAGGGAACAACTTCCTATCAGCGCATAGTTACAGACACGCTCGAAAAAATTGCAAACCATGCGAAAGCGGTCAAAATTAAATCTCCTGCCATCACCGTCATTGGGTCAGTTGTTTCCCTAAGCGACTCACTTGCATGGTTTGAGGATGCCTATGCTGACATCCCTCAACTTATAGCACTCTAAGCTGCATCTCTACAAATCACATATACTGTAAACAAAATACAAAACAAGCGGGGGAAACAGGGAGACCCTTGCGGTCTCCTTGCATTTTCTTGTTTTTTGCTCTTGCAAATAGCGACTTATACGTGCATAATCTTTTGTGGAAGAACGTATTGAGAAGGAGCACAAAAAAATGGCGTACCAAGCTATATACGTGAGCAATGACCCGTTGAACTACTTTCTGCAAACAAACGATGAAGGACCTCATATGCGTGTTGCAGATGTCGTGTTACGAGCAAACCAGGACCCAAAAGAAATATTCGCACATATGATACGAATTGCGACAGGAAGCAAGTGGAGCCATTCAGCTATTCTTTTTCTGCTTAGCGACCCTGCTAAAGGATTTGAGAATACATTTCTCATCGAGGCAAAAACAAAAGGTGTTCATATCGCGAGTTGGCGTAACGAGGTTGTCCCATTTGAGCAATTCAATGTTGGAATCAAACGACCTCGCCTGGACTGGTATGTGGAAACACCTTACGAACTTTCGCGTCATGACCCACGTGACCCCGAAGACGTTCCAGGTATTGGCTATCTCCGCCATGTGCGCGGCATTGCGATGGACCATATAAACGGCTTATATGATCACAAGACAGTCGCAGAACTAGCCGCACTGTATGCGGAACGTGCTGCAAGACGCCACCTTGGAGGTATACCACTCGTTGCCGATGCAGCAGCAGGAATAGGTGATATCTTCAAAAAGTGGGACGAAAAGCAGTCAGACTCAACTGCAATTTTGCAATTCATTTGTAGTGGAATTATACAATACGGCTACTTTGAGGCCTTGCGGCGGCGCATTATGCATGATTTCGACACACCAGAGCATCGAGACGTTGCGGAGAAGAACCTTCAACATATGGATTGCGTCATTTTCCGCCCAGACCCACGAGGGTTGGTACGCAACTACATCCAGAGTGTACAACGAGGTGAGCTAGACATCCACGATACTCCACCAGATGACGTGCTTGATTTGCTCAAGACCGCAACACCTGCTGACTTCAATAACAGCGATAATCTTGAGTGGCGTTATGTCATCCTCAACGGGGGAGTGTGGCAAATCGAAGAAACATCTGCTGACTACAAGGCGCAAAGCGAGGACGAAGAAAAGGTCCTAGAAATTATTACGCCTGAGCACTTTTCAGTATAAACAACAAATTCTCTCTTGTCCCTGAGTATCGTAGCTAATCGCGACTAGAAGAAAGAACGTCCATGCAGATAGCCGAGAATGAACCGATAGTAGCCTTTACACTGGCACGTTATCCCAGGCGTGCCAGTATTGTTGCATTGTCGCATCTAGGGCTAGACCGTCTGCCTCTTGCGCTCACACCAGGGCTTCGTTTCTGGCGTCTGCTCGGCGTAGGCAAAGGACGCGCATTTGACCCACATGCCGATCTACAACGCTTCGCCATGTTTACTGTATGGGACTCATATGCAGCACTAAAACGCTTTGAAACGCGCTCAGCCGTTATGCGCCGTATTGCTCAACGTGCCGAAGAAGTCTGGACGGTACATATGCATCCTGTGCGTTGGCATGGTAAGTGGGGTGGACGCGACCCTCTAGCGGGAATGACACCTGTGGAACCGCCAGAACCAGGACCATGGATTATCCTGACACGTGCTACGCTTAACCTTGCAAAGCGACAAACCTTTCTCAATGCCGTACCTGCCATCGCCGAGCAATTGTTACAGCAGCCAGACTACATAAACTCAGTTGGCGTGGGCGAATCTCCATTTCTCCACCAGGCAACAATCAGCCTATGGCGCACTCTCCCCTCCGTTACCACGTTCGCTTATGGACCCACTACTACACACATCGACGTAATACGCCGTACAAGAAGTGAGCAATGGTACCGTGAAGAACTCTTTGCCCGCTTCCGCCCTCTTGCAACAACAGGCACATGGGATGGTGTTGACCCTCTCGCTTAAAGTCCCTTACAAATACATTCCACTGGTAGCTGTACTACAGCTACCAGTGGAATGTATTTGTGTTAAGATCGAAAGAACCTTGTGTCTTAGCATTAGCAATTTTCAAGATATTCTTCTGAACTGCAAGAATTGTCAATGCTCCTTCTGTTTGTGGCCCTTGATACACCTGTAGATGTATTTCGCCTGTTGTGAGATTCTCTCGCAAGACACAGAGAATTCCCGCCTGCGGATTTTTTGTCATTGAGCCTGCATACACAGAAACGAGTGTTGAACCAAGCATTCCTCGCGCAATATTTGTTGGGCGCAGAACGCTCTCAGGCACTGGAAGCGGTCCTCCTGATGATAGCGGAAAAACTCCAAACTGGGTATGCTGCGGTGTTGATGCTATAAGTGTTGGTGTTAATGATGCAGTAAGTGTTGGTGTTGCTGACACAGTATTGCCTGGTATATGAGTAGGCTGCTGCGGCCCCAACGATTTATTCGAGCTTCCTGAATTGTTAACAGGTGTTATGACCGGTGATTGTTTTGGCACTACCGTAGAAATAGCTGTATGTGTTTGTGGAGATACTTTTGTAGATGCCTCAGAATGTAGAGTGATCAGAAGAAATATGCCACAAAGCACAAATAGAAGTGTAGTTACAGCTATAAACCAGACCGCGCGAAACTGAAAACGTCGCGAGGATATAGAGTGTTTCTTTCTTGCATGATGTTTTTGCATTCTATGTTTGCCCCTTTTCCTATCAATAAGATGTAGTGAGCTGGGAACATGACAGGGCTTGCCCTGTCATGCCGCCTGCTTGTGTAGAAACAGGAATGTTATGCGATATAGGTAGAGAATGTCATCCACGGAAGCGTTCTCGCTGTACATCTATTCGATGCCGTAGCCTGATACATCGCTGTCCACGCCTGGTTAGGCGTATTGCCGATGGTTGTGGACATGACTCCTCTGATATACATAGGGTTCCCCATATACGAGCAAGCCCAAACATTCAACACTTGCCAGTCATAGAGTGCATCCGCGTTATAGTAAATTTCGGGCAGAGGTAGATTATCACGAGCGCCATACGCGATGTACCACGTTTGATAATTGGTCCAGTTCCCAGGCGCATCATCGCCGAAATCAAAGTAGACAAGCGATGACGTGCTGTTATACCCATTTACAAGACTGCTTGTCAGCGCAAAACTTTGCCACCCTGTTTCAAGATCGCCCGCGCCATAGATGCCCAGGATATCGTAGTGATTGCTGACCACAAAACTGTGCAGATTGTTCACAAGTTGCCCCCACTGCTGACCGTCGGCATACCAGGCAGCCGTCGTGAGTGGAAGCGCATTCCCAGAGTAATAGTTGCTCTCACCAAGTGCAAGTGCAATATTTGTAGAGGGTGTACGGCATGACCATGCTCCTAACGCGAAGTTCGCTGCTGCGTGCAGAATAGCATCATCCGAATCATAATGTCCGCCAAAGTCATAGGTACCATATTGTCCATTGCCCAGGTATACGGGTTGTCCCCAGTCAAGAATAATTAAGCCTTCAGATGCATGCGCTGCGTTACACCCCTGTGCATATAATGTGTGAGCATCCGTAGTAGCTTCATAGAGCGAATTCGTCGTTGGCACTGTACTCCATCCCCGTGACGAGAGAAATGCTGGATTCTTTCGTGATGATGGCTTGGGGAGAAGCTGACGAGTTCCCTTTGTTACCTCCGCAGATTGCTGTACTGCATGAGATGTTGGTAATGGGAAGAGCACATGACCAACAAGCATGCTCAATCCCAGTACACCGACTAAGAAGAGACTCGATAGATATTTGAAACGCATTCCTTCAAAACCTCATTTTCTCTAAACACATGTGCTGTGATGTAGGTGCTTGCATTAATGCAGTGTCCTACTGTGTTCTATCGGCACAGAAGAGTAGAGAAAAAGAGGAAATGCACGCTATTGAGGCTAGCTCAATACGTGTATATATTTCTATTAATATGCACTTGTGGACAAACGGAGCTTCTAAAGCCCTGAAAGCATGTAGGATCGCAAATTTCTAAGGCTCCAATAATATGCAGGAGGGTCTAAGTGCTTGCAGTCAGAGAGAAGCAGGCTATAATACACTCGATACAGCCGTATGTAGAAAAGAATGTCATCTCCATATGTGTGCACTGCTAGCTCTGTAATATATGCAGAGTCTCGCGGAGATACAAAATCGTACAGGTCTAGAAACATCACCGTGCCAGCAATATCCATTCTATGGTCTCCAACAGCACTCCACCCGCTGACATCAAGTACCGCAGAAATTTCCAGGTTGTCATTTACCAGCACGTTCCCAAAGAAATAATCCCCATGCACAAAGTTTTTTCTAGGATAAGGCTCTACCATCTCGGCATCTTGAGCAAACTTTTCCAGCACGTAATCCACATCGACGCCATCTGCTTGTAAGACTGCTCGTGTATACGGCAATTTTAGTGGAGCTGCTGCTTTAATGAATTGAGGCCAGTTATCATAGTGCGCGGTATCCTCCGCATCATGCAGTAGCCGTCCATATTCTCTCGTATCAAATGTTATGGCTTTGAAAGAGTCTGCGGCTTCAAAAAAGCTATGTAACAGTCGCTGTCTCTGGCGCTCATCCAACTTCTCATACACTGACGCTATCGGCATACCCACAAGCTTTTTTTCAATCAGAAATACCACGCCTTCTCTCTGCCGTATTTCATATTCACCAGGCATGGCAAAAGGTAACGCATGAGAAGACAAAAACGCGTAGATACCGCCCAGTTCTTGCAAAGATTCAACCGTCATCGCAGATTTGCCTATTCTCACAACTCTCTCGGCTGTATAACTGTATACCCGTGACTCAGAGCCTTCTCCAAGTAAAACAGGGTCTTTTATATGCAAGGAATTGAGGATATCCTTAGCAATTGCATCGAACGCCTTCATACAAGTGCCTTTCTGTTTATATCAATTGACGACTGATAGAATAACTCTTCCATCTAAAATATTCTTATAGCTATGGACTCTATATCAACTAGAGACTTAATAACAACATACAAAGTCTAGAGCAAAAAAGCAATTACGCGCAACTTCCACTTTCTTTACAAACACGTATGGCTATGGTTAAATGCGCTTGTACTGTGGATGAAATATTTGTTGGAGGACACTTCTATGACGATAATTACTGACGACTTTATGCAACGGATGATAGCCCATGCCAGAAATTATTGCGTCGTTATTTTGAAAGCTGGACCAAATAAGAATGAGGATGGAGTCGAAAAAATCATTTGGGAACACGGACGAAGAAATTTTGCACTTCGTGCCGATGGAGTGTTATCTATTGTTTGTCCAGTCTCTGATGGTAGTGATGTGTCAGGCATTGGCATTTTTAATACGAATATCGAAGAAGCACAAAAGATTATGGACGAGGACCCTGGTGTAAAAGCAGGAGTTTTCATCTACGAAATTCATGCTTGTCGAGGCTTTCCTGGAGACAACCTACCCCAGTAATTAAGGAATTGTCATCACGAATACTGTGAAGAGAGAATATTTATGGCTACCCAGCACGGTGTTATTGCTGCTTGGCTTACTCAATGGGATAACCATTTTGTCGAGCCAGTTGTCTTCGGAACGACTGACCCTCATCAGATAGCACGCCTTATAGACATTTTCTGTCGGAAAGAACTCAATGCTGGTGTTGCCGACTACCTTTTCTATGCATCAAGTCAGGGTGCAGTTTGTGGTGTGCGCTTAGTGGATGGGCGCCGCGTTGTCTTGAAAATCCATCAACCCTCCCGTTCGCTTGACTTCTTGAAAGCTGTTGGACAGGTACAGCATTATCTTGTCGATCATGGCTATCCCTGCACGAAACCGCTTCTCAATCCAAGACCCCTTGCATACGGCACTGCTACTGTTGAAGAGTTCGTGGATGAAGGAGTGTATCACCAAGCTCATGACCCCGCTATTCGTCGCTCAATGGCCGAAATGCTTGCATGGCTTATCAAACTCACCTGGATACCCGAAACTATTCCAGGTCTTCAGCCTACTGCTCTCGACTTACGTCTACCCACAGGAGTGCTATGGCCCACGCCACACAGTAAGCTCTTTGACTTCGAGGCAACTGCGGCAGGAGCAGAATGGATCGATGAGATCGCACGTCAGGCACAAGAAACCAAATTACGCGGTGCAGGTCAATTAGTGCTTGGTCATGTAGATTGGAGCGTGAAACATTTTCGTTATGCTGGTGAGCGAGTACGCGTCATCTATGATTGGGATAGCCTCGCGCTTGAGAAAGAGCCTATCATTGTTGGACACGCATCGGCAAACTTCACCTACACCGAGTTCTTTGGTGGTCCTAGACTTCCCACATATGAGGAATCACGTGCATTCATAGACGAATACGAGGTTGCACGTGGTAAACCCTTCACACCTGATGAATATCAAACGCTGAAAGCGGCCCAGATTTATGAGCATGCTTACAGTGCTCGCTGTGAGCATGCTTTGAAGCCAACCGAAACCAAATATCCAGAAGGAAGTTCCCGTTCACTTCTTACCCAGTATAGGTCGACCTAAGGCAAGGCATAAAATGATAATCCTTCTTATTTCTTTAGCAGTTCTTGTCCACGTTGGTCGTAGATGCTGACAATCTCACCTGTACTATCTCCCTGTAGCAAATTGGCAACGAGACGCGCGGGTTGAGATGGCTCAAGCAATTTGCCCTGCTCACGAAGGCTCTTGAAAAAGTCGTGTATTTGTTGCCCGACTTGTTCGGCTGGCAAGCCGCGAATGTGTGTCTGCATAGCGGTATCAACGGTGCCAGGGCGCACTGCGTTCACCGTGACGCCTTTACCCTGTAGCTCAGCCGCGACATTGAGGGTCAGCATCTCAACCCCTGCCTTGCTTGCCGAGTAAGCACTACTGTTCTCCATACCTGTTCCAGTAGCGGCACCAGTAGAAATGTTGATAATACGTCCCCAACCGCGTTCAAGCATTGTGGGTATGCAGCAACGCATCCAGCGAAACGTTCCAATCAGATTGATCTCAACGGCTTCAGCCCATTTGTCAGCATCAACCGTTTGGATTGATCCAATTGGCTCGACGACACCCGCGTTGTTCACCAGGATATCAATCGGGCCAAGCACATTCGTGATATCCGCGAAGGCGTGAGCTATAGCTTTGCCATCCGAAAGGTCGCTGCTGATCGCCAAACTACGTCGCCCTGTTGCCTGTATTTCGGCGGCAACCTGCTCGATCTCTCCATGTGTACGTGCTAGCACAACGACATCACAGCCTACCTGTGCCAGTTCGAAAGCGATTGCACGTCCTATACCACGTCCACCGCCTGTAACTAATGCAACTTTTCCCTGTAATTGGTTCATTTTTCAATCCTTTCATTCGCTCACGCGTACATCCTCATACAGGTGTAGTAGCATGTGAACGTGCGGTAAGGGGCGAAGTCCTGCGTGAGTTGTAGTAATTCTTTTGTTGATTTTATCGCGCGTAGCTCCATACCTGGGAGCAGCTTCTTGCGTATACCTTCCTCGTCGATAAAAATATCGGGATGAGCTTTGTCAAACACATGCTATGACGTACACGTTCTTTAGGTAACAAACCAGTCGTAGATAGACTCGTCAGAGTCTATCTACGACTAGTTTGCTATTTCGCTTGCTGTTGTAGGTATTTGATGAAATTGATGGTGTCGGTAGCAACAAGGCGACCAACCGCGCCGCTGGAATAGACCGAGACAGCGATTTTGCCATCGGGTTGCAACACAAAGCCTGTGGCTTGCAGGTACAGCGGGTCTTCGTTTACGTTGGCACCTATCTTCTGTACGATCTCATGGGCATTAAGGCCGTAAAGGATAAAACCTTAAAAAATTTCGGATTGTGCTGGGTGTTAAAGAGCGCGAACCCATGTTTCCAATCGTTGCAGTTTTCGTTCCAGTAGTTCAGGCGAACGAAAGCTATTGGTCAACAGGTAGATGCCTTGTAGTGATGAAATCAGGTCAACCGCTAAATCGTTGGCCTCTTGCTCGTTTTTGCCAAGTTGACGAAACTGTGCCTCGGCCCAATCCAGGTAGACCTGGAATAAGCGGGAAGCGATCCCGGTCAACTGGTTATCGTCCTTATCGAGTTCCTGGCACAGGCTGCCATGTGGGCAACCATAGCGAGCAAGCATATTCCCCTCATCACGACTCGTAGTGAGCAACCTCAGCAGACACTCACGGGGATTGGCGTATTGGTGCCAGCCCGCGAACATCATCTCAAGCTCCTGCACATGCGCCTGAATAACGGCCTCTATCAATGCATCCTTTGTGTGGAAGTGATAGTAGACGTTGCCCAGCGGCACCTGTGCCTGTTGCGCGATATCCGCAAGGGTCGAGCGCGTCACGCCTTGCTGGTAAAACACCGCCTTGGCAGCCTCAACGAGACGGTCTCGTTTCGACAGAGTGGTCATGAAGGGTCTCCGAAAATTTAGTTGTTTAACTAACTCATTATTTATAGTATAGTAGAGACATCTTGATTTGTCAACCGCTGTTTGTTGCAAGCAAGAGTTTTTTGTATTGGACAATACGACGGAAGCATGAGCTACAACTTCCACCCCTATTGAGGAGAAGGATAAGCTCAGTTCGTGAGACACGTCCCCTCCAATTGACAAATAGAACAAAAGTTCAGTATACTGTATCCATGTTAGTGCAAATGCTGCCTGATACCATGACAAAACTTGCCCAGATGGGCGATGCAACGGCCTTTGAGCCTGTTGGCGACAAACCGCAACAGGAGCGTCGTCATGCTCAGTATCAATCGCGTAACCTTGCAGAGTGCATTACGAATGTCTCGACTCCAAAAGGGACGCTTCCAGTACTAAAGACTATGTTAACAACTGCTTGCGAAATGAACTGCCACTACTGCCCCTTCCGTGCCGGACGGAGCAAAATGAAGCGTATGACCTTCTCGCCCGACGAATTGGCAAGTGGTTTGGATACGATGCAGCGTGCGGGTCAGGTACAGGGTATGTTTTTGTCGTCGGGCATCATCAAGGGGAGCGTCACGACACAGGATAAGATCATAGACACCGCTGAAATTGTACGCAAACGCTACAACTACAAGGGCTATCTCCACCTCAAGGTGATGCCGGGGATCGAGTATGAACAACTCTATCGCTTGATGCTGTTGGCTGATCGTGTCTCGGTCAACCTTGAAGGACCAAACCAAGAGCGCCTGGATGCACTGGCACCAAAGAAAGACTTCAAACGCGAACTCTTGACCATGTTGCAGTGGGCCGAGAATATACGGCGCGAGAATCCCTACCAGAAGCTCGCGGGTACGGTGACGCAGTTCGTTGTTGGAGCGGTAGGCGATACCGACCACGAACTGCTCGCTATGAGCAACCAACTCTATCGACGCGCTGGCTTGACGCGTGCCTACTACTCTGGCTTTCACCCCATCGAACAGACGCCTTTTGAGAACCTCTCGCCGACCAACCCTTTGCGCGAACATCGTCTCTATCAAGCCAGCTTTTTGCTACGCGACTATGGCTGGAAGGTAGAGGACCTGCCATTTTTGGAGAATGGCAATATGAAATTGGAGACAGACCCCAAACGCGCATGGGCCGACATACACTTACGCTCCGCTCCCGTCGAAATTATGACGGCAACACGCGAGCAGTTGCTACGCGTACCAGGAATCGGCCCAAAGGCGGCGGACGCAATTCTACATGCACGTCGCCGGGGACGTATCACCGATATCTCGCACCTGCAACAACTCTCTATTCGTGCCCCACAACAGGCCGTCCCATACATTCTATTGGATGGTCATAGTGCCGCGACACAGATGCATCTGTTCTAAAGGATACCGTTGGAGGTCTCTACACTTGACATCATCCTCAATATGTTCTATTATAGACTTATTGAGTCTGTAATAGAAAGGAGAGAGGCATGAAGTATTCACACGCGACCAATTATGCGCTCTACACCATGCTGTATTTTGTGGCTCTCCCTCTTGGAAAAACCATCGGTGTCCAACAATTAGCAGCGTTTCAGGGGCTTTCCCCGACGTATCTCTCCAAGATCTTGACCAAGCTCGTGAAGGCTGGCTTGATCGAGTCTACTCCTGGCATACACGGAGGATACAAGCTGACGAGAAACAAAGCGGATATTTCCTTCCTGGAGATCATTCATGCCATTGAAGGGACGGCCTCGTTGTTTCACTGTGGTGTCGGGTCCGATCATTAAGCGTGCTTGATTCAGAAAGTGATGACGAACGCAGAACGACAGATGGAAGATTACCTCAAAGAGCGCAAGCTTGTTGGACAAGTAGGCGATCTGAACGCACTCGTGTAAAGAAGTATACGTGTTTTTTTTACCGTAATCATAGACTTTAAGAATCTATAAAGTCTATTATAAGAAAGGATGTTTATCCTATGGTAGTTGACTGTGCCATTATTGGCGGTGGACCTGCTGGTTTAAATGCGGCACTCGTCCTGGGCAGAGCCAGGAGAAACGTCATGCTGTTTGACGATAACCAGCCGAGAAATGCCGTGACGCAGGAGTCACATGGATTTCTAACACGAGACGGAGTGAAACCAGACGAGTTCAGAAACATTGCGCATCAGGAAATCAGTACATACCCTTCCGTTGAAATCCGGCACACCCGCATTACCGATGTGAGCAACCACGAGAGTTCGTTTGAACTGGTAGCGAACGATGGAGCAGTGTTTCACGCCAGGACCATCATCCTTGCCACCGGCTTAAAAGAAATACTTCCCGCGATAGATGGAATTCATGACTATTACGGAAAAAGTCTGTTTGGCTGTCCCTATTGCGATGGATGGGAGTTGAGAGATAAAGCTCTGGTCATTATTGCGGAGAATGAGATGGTTGCCTCCCATATGCCAAAAGTGGTCTACAATTGGAGTCGTGATATCGTCGTCTGTACCAATGGTCATTCTGTCCTGGGTGTAGAGCAAAAGGAGTTTCTCCGGACATATGCGATACAGGTTGTCGAAGAGAAAATTGTTGCTCTGCGGGGGGAGGATGGGCAGTTAGAGCGCATTGTGTTTGAGGACCAGAAAGAGATCAAGCGTACAGGCGGCTTTGTGGGTACGCAGTTGCTTCAGGCTTCTTCATTTGGCGCACTGCTTGGATGTGACCTGAATGCCCTGGGTGGTCCCGTAACTGATCAATTTGGAAGAACCTCCGTAAAAGGCGTCTATGCTGCAGGTGAAATGGTTGCCGCTGCCCCCTCTCACCTGATTATGGCGGCAGCCCAGGGAAGTATGGCCGCCGTAGGCGTGAATACCGATTTAACCCAAAGCGAATTTCTGTGATTGCACGAGCCAGTTTGAACGTGAACACGATCTTGCGTGCTATGAGGGATACTGCACATTCTTTGTTGTCAGGGCAAGAAAAAACTAAGGACTGGAGAGGGGAAGGGCAACCTGTATCTCACAATCAAATCCTATCTTTACTCGCAGCATTCGCTACCATAAAGGGGCAAGAGTTCGCAGCCTATACAAGCACGTTGCCCATACATGATACACTAAAGAGTAAAAGGTTGTGGCAGTCCTACGATTGCAAGAAAGACATATCCCGAAGAAGGAATTCAATGATAAACGAGTATGATGTGTTAATTGTGGGTGGTGGACCTGCTGGTCTAGCAGCGGCTGAGTCAGCGGCGAAGCAGGGTGTACGCACACTTGTACTAGAACGACAAAACGAGATTGGCTATCCAGTACACACCAGTGGAGGTAGTTGGGTCAGCGATATGAAGGCACTCAACATTCCAGAGCATCTTTACCATCCGATTACGAAAGTTGTATTTCTCTCTCCTCAGCGTGAAGTTCCTCTCTACTACAATCCAGCCGTTGCCTGTGTCATTGATGTGCGTGGCGTCTATCAGCATCTCGCAGGACGCGCTATCGCTGCTGGTGCGGAACTACGTATGCGCCACACCGTTGAGCAAACATTGTTTGAGAATGACTACGTCGTGGGCGTCACCGCAAAAAATCATGTGAGCGAGCGGCTTACCTTCAATGCGCCCATCACGATTGATGCGAGTGGCTTTTCGCGTCACATCAGTGTGCGTACTGACATGGGCAAGGCCTTTCATCGCTATGGCTATGGTGCCGAGTACGATATGTACGCTCCGCATTATCCACAGGATGAACTCTATCTTATCATGGGGAGTGCCTTTGCCCCACGCGGCTACGCATGGGTCTTTCCGCGCGGCAATGGACGTGTACGTCTTGGCGTTGGCGTTCTGCATCCAGATAGCGACGACGATGCACGCGTCTATCTCGATAGCATTGTGCGCAGCATTCCGCAGTTGACCGAGAAATTCAAAGGTGCCAGCCCGGTTGAATATCATACAGGTCTCTTCCCCTCGGAAAGAGCGTTGGAACGCTTCTCACATAATGGACTGCTCTTAGCAGGTGACTCAGGTGGACATGGTTCAACACTTGTCGGTGAAGGTATTCGTTTTGCTATCTATTCTGGTCAGATGGCAGGCAAGGTTGCTGCTGACGCAGTGCAGGCTGGCAATACATCGTCAGCGTTCCTGCAACGTTTTGATAAGCAATGGCGTGTCCGCTTTGGACGAGATATGGATATCTCCTACATGATTAATAAACGTATCGCCAACTACAGCGATGAGCAATGGGACGGTTCACTTGATCTGATGAAACGACTCACACCCGCTCAAATGGCTCAAGCGCTACGTGGCGACTTCAACGCAGGTCTCGTCATGAGTATCCTTGCACGTAATCCTGGCCTAATTGCTACTGGCGGTAAAAAGTTTCTCGATATAATGCTCGAACGTATCAACAAACCTACACTCGTTCCTGCGGAAGGATAGCAGGGGAGATATTGTTGGCTGGACTCTCGTCTTCCTCCATCTGGTTAACCATTGCGGGGATAGACAAACGGCGATAAAGCTGGCTTATCTCAATGGTCAGGTCCAAGCCCGCGAGGTGAAAGCTTTGTCCAGCACCATATTGCTGATAAAGCCAGCTTGTAGCGGAGCGAGAGAATACCTCGACACGCTGAATATATCATCCCCAAAGTGATTGTGTTGCATTAACGTTTATATACATTCTTATAGCTATATGTAAGCAGACATTGATATTGATTACAACGTTCATTCATAATGCAAGGGGAATACTTTTTTCGTAAGAAGTGTTCGAGTAGGTAGATGTATTTTTAAACTACTTTATATATTAGGAGCTAATCGTGAGCGAATCTACTACACAAACACCAAAAACTGAGGAAAAAGTTGTTATGTATGCCACCACATGGTGTGGTGACTGTCGTATGGCGAAACGTTGGCTCGATTCGCACGGCATTGCTTACGACTACATTAACATCGAAGAAGACGACAATGCCGCAGAGTATGTCGTGAAGATCAACAACGGTGCTCGTAGTGTGCCAACCATCGTTTTTCCCGACGGCTCTGTACTCGTTGAGCCAAGCCCACGCGAACTTGCCGCCAAATTCTCAGCATAACATTCTTCTGATATCTCTTTGAATAATTTGTATGCTGATTTCAAAGAGGAAAGGCAGTATACCTGACAGTTGGTAAGTTTCTCTGTTAGGTATACTGCTTTTTTTATCCTATCCTGCAAATGGTGCTTCCTTGCAGTAGTACTGGTACTACCCCTATGTACGTTGTATCGTTATATTGGTATGGAGAAAAAAGACAACGTAAAAGTACCAGTTTTTGTTGCCGCTTTTGTACCTTTGTGGGATTATACCCGTAGAATAGTTATACTATACTAGATTGAGATAAAGCCGAAAGGAAGAGATAAGGGCGTGCTTACAATCTTCATTGCTCTTCTCAGAGAGGCAACACAACCCTCGGATATCTTCCACGATCCCAATGTGATTGGACTGATGGGCATCGGAGTTGGCATAGCAGCCATCATTGCCGCCGTTCTGGTTGGCGTCGATCAGGTACGGCAGGGGAGTATTCGGAGAATGTTGGAGTATCACCTCCTCTCCAATAGTCCCATTGTTGCCATTAACTCCATAGTAGCTAATCAGGTGGAAATTGACATCCGTGTCAAAGGCGTCTTAGTAAGAGATGCCCACCTCATAGTTCTCCTTATTAAGAATAGCGGAAAAGTGTCCATCCATGCTGTAGACTACTTTGAGCCACTCACCTTCGAGTTTGATACTCAGGTCTTGAGTGCTAGTATCCTCGAAGCAACACCTCCCACACTCATCAATTCCAAACACATTTCAGCTTTTCTTACTCTTACTCCCCAATCCGTTCAATTTCCTGCATTACCGCTTAACCCAAATGATGCAGTTCAAATCAATGTTCTGCTCGAAGGAAAAGGAACGATGAAGGTAAGAGGAAGATTGGGCCAGGGAAGCATCGTGCCATTTGAGTCAGAAAAGGGCAACGAAAAATCAGCTTGGGAAGTATTCATAGTAGGAGGAATAGTACTAACAGTCGTAACATCAGGATTAGCATACTCATTAGCAGCATCAGGAGCAGAGGCATTAGCATTGACACTAACAACATCAGGATCAGCAGCAATAATAGTATTAACGAAATCAGTAATAATGAAATCATTTAGAAAGAGAAGATAAATTTCTATTAAGGTTTTTTTTGCGTGTTAATAGCTAAAGGTAGGGAAATATGCTTCCAAAACCAGAACACCTTGCCCCTGAATATGGCGCACAATTCAAAGACCGCAGCATCGTAGAAGCCTATCAATATCGTCCGCCGTATCCTGCTGAAGTCTTCGATATTCTAAATGACCTCATCACCGAGCAACCACGCCACGTCCTCGATATTGGCGCTGGCATTGGCTATATCGCTCGCTATTTAGTTAACCGTGTTGACAGGCTCGATGCCGTAGACTTCTCCCTCAATATGATCGAACATGGGAAAAGTCTCCCAAATGGCAACAATCCGCATCTTCATTGGCTCTATGGACGTGTAGAAGATGTTGCCCTTACACCACCGTATGCGTTAATAACGGCAGGGGAGAGTCTCCACTGGATGGATTGGGATACCGTCTTGCCGCGTTTTCGTGAAGTATTGACGCCCAATGGCTATCTTGCTATTATCGAACATGATCCGCGACCTACACCATGGTATGCTGAACTGGCAGAGATTATTCCGAAGTTCTCAACAAACACAAAATACCAACCCTATGATCTGATCGACGAGTTAGAGATGCGCGGTCTCTTTCAGAAAGTTGGCGAGAAAGAAACGCGGCCCGTTCCGTTCTTGCAATCAGTAGACGATTATATCGCATCGTTTCACTCACGCAATGGCTTCTCCAGAGATCGTATGAAACCAGAAATGGCTACAGCCTTTGACCAGGAGGCAAAGAAGATACTGCTAGAGAAATATCCTGACGGTGTAATGTCGCTCCAGGTCGTAGGAAACGTCATATGGGGCATTCCAAAGAAGCCCTGAACGTAGGAAGAGGAAATCGGTATGACAGCAACCCATCCAGGGCTACAAAACGGCCCCATGTACCTCGATTATAACGCGACGACACCCGTTGATCCTGTTGTGGTTGAGGCAATATTGCCGTACCTCGCAACATATTTCGGCAATCCCTCAAGCTCTCATGTATATGCATCTCCTGTCCGGAAAGCAATAAGTACAGCGAGAGCACAGGTTGCACAACTTCTACATTGTCAACCAACAGAAATCATTTTCACGGGTTGCGGCTCTGAGAGCGATACACTCGCGATTCGCGGCGCTGCACTTATGTCAAAGCACCGTGGCAATCATATCATCACGCAAGTCACCGAGCACCCTGCCGTGCTGAACATCTGTAAATCCCTTGAAAGACTACATGACTTTCGTGTCACATATCTCCCTGTTGATGCCCAAGGACGTGTAAATCTTGTCGATGTAGAGGCCGCAATGACTGACCAGACGGTGTTGATTACGATTATGCATGCTAACAACGAAACGGGGACACTACAACCCATTGCTGAAATCGCAGAACTTGCGCATCGTCAAGGTGTACTCGTACACACCGATGCTGCACAATCCGTTGGAAAAATTCCAACACTTGTGAATGAGCTTGGTGTTGATTTGTTAACGGTAGCAGGTCACAAGCTGTATGCACCGAAAGGTATTGGCGCACTCTATGTTCGCGATGGCCTACAACTTGAGCCAGTCATCTACGGTGGTGGGCAAGAACATGGGCGTAGGGCGGGGACCGAGAACGTTGCGTATATGGTAGGTCTAGGTGCAGCCTGTGAGCTAGCGTATGAACAACTCCCATCAAGTCAACCCCGTTTACAATATCTACGGAACATGCTTCAGTACAAGCTTGAGCAACACCTGCCGAATTCCGTTCATCTTAATGGACATCTGACAGAACGCTTGCCCAACACGTTAAATGTAAGTATTGATGGTATTGTAGGGGAAGAAGTGCTTGCAGCTACGCCAGAGATTGCTAGCTCGACTGGTTCCGCTTGTCATGAGGGAAGTACAGAACCTTCAGCAGTGCTTACGGCTATGGGTCTAACACGTGAACGGGCGTTAGGTGCGCTTCGTCTAACGCTCGGACGTTGGTCTACAGAAGCAGAAGTCGAACAGGCGTCCGTTTTGTTGGCAAAAAGTGTAGACGCATTGCGCCAGAAGCGTTACAATACAGTATAGAATCTACAGAAAACACTATTGTAGAGAGTATTAAAAGAAAAAATATACACTTGACAATTTGACTCATGGAGGAGAATTCGCATGCAGTGTCCTGAATGTCAGTCTACGATTACGAAAAATGATATTTATTGTAGCCAGTGTGGGGCGGACCTCACAGTACCTTCGACTGGTCTTGTGCCAGTGGAAAAGAACCTTCCTGCGCTTCTGTACAACCTGCCAGTACCACGCGGTGTTGCTGCAAGCGTGGGAGCAGTAGCAGTTGGCATGGGACTAGAATTGCTACGACGTGGCGTGCTAGCTCGTCTCTCACAACCAGCAAGGCCGATTGAAAATGCCTTGCCAGCTCTTACAGGCATAAAAGACTTGTTGATGCCGCAAAATAACAAGAAACTGCCCAAAGGCTACGAGGTTCACGAAACAGTTGTGTATATGCGTCGTGTAATCCGTCGCGAGGATTAGAGACGCAAGAAATGTAGAGTACCTGGTATGGCGTTGATTGTGCGTGAAAAACAGGTTCGTGCTTTGCTAAGCATGCGTGATACTGTCAGTGTGTTAGAGGAAGCTTTTCACGCACAATCACAAGGATTGGTAAAGAACCAGCCCCGTACCAGGCTTGCATTTGCTAACGGTGTCCTAACGCTTTTGGCTGCCGCTGCCCCTACATTTGGTGTTGTTGGCTTCAAGACGTATACGGCATTTCGTGAGGGTGTGCGCTATGTCATAATGCTTTTTAGCGCACATAACGGCGAGTTGCTAGCGATTATCGAAGCTGACCATCTTGGGGCTATGCGTACAGGTGGTACAAGTGCGGTTGCTACAAAATATCTAGCACGAACGAATGCGCGAAATGTTGGTCTCATCGGTGCCGGTCAACAAGCTGTAACACAACTTATGGGTGTTTGTGCTGTGCGCCCTATCACATCCGTATGTGTCTACAGTCGCCAGCAGCCAGAACGTGAGTTGTTTTGCCGTGAGATGTCGCGCCTCTTGAACATCGAAGTAATTTCTGCTGATGGTGTGCATGAAGTAGTTGAGGACGCGGATATTCTCATTACCGCAACCACAGCACGCGATCCTGTTCTGCATGGTGAATGGCTCAAACCAGGTTGCCACATCAACGCTATCGGTTCAAATTGGGTCCAGCGGCGTGAGTTAGACCTCTCGACACTACATCGCAGCATGATCATTGTCACAGATTCCCTTGAGCAAGCATACAAAGAGGCTGGAGACTTTGTCATTCCTGCCAACGAAGGGCTGTTTCAATGGGAACGTGTGCATGAACTGTCTGAAATTGTGGGAGACCAAGGACTCCAACGCGAAACACCCGACGAGATCACACTCTACAAAGGTCTAGGTGCCGCATTAGAAGATGTCGTAACAGCAGCACATGTATACTTTCTAGCCGTAAAACAAGGCTTAGGCGAAGAGATAGATTTACTTTTCTAATGCTGTAAGGACATTATGGAGAATAGACAACAGTATATCTCAGTTTATGTAAGAACTGATACAGTGGGAAGAACTTTTAGTAAAACTTTGCTTTTTCTGCTCTTCGTCCTGACGTTAGGAATTCTTTCTGCCTGTACGCCTGATACAAATCTATTAGGCAGTGGAAGTTGGCAAGCGTCTACGCTTACTGATCAACATATTCATGCTCTTGCTGTAAATCCTAATGTACCGCAAATACTCTACGCAGGTAGCGAGGACGGTACTATCTTTAGTAGTAGCGATGGTGGACAACATTGGACGAAACGAGAGCGAGTTCCCCAAAGTCCCGTAACACTCTCAATACTCGCCGTAACCCCTTCTGGAAAAGCTCTCTATGCACTCACAAATACTGGCCTATTTGCTAGCATCGATGCCGCACAGACATGGCAGATAGTCAACACCGCAAACTCAGGCTTGCCTGCTGATAGCTATACCGCAATGACCTTTAATGGACAAAAAAGTATCTATGTTGGCACACTTCACCATGGTGTATTTATAAGTAGTAGCAGTGATGACACACATTGGAAGGCAATGAATAACGCTCTTCCTCACGAAATTGCTATTAACGAGCTTACCTTTGACAATACGCAACATTACCTATGGACGGCAACGTCATTGGGGGTGTATCGCTCACATAAAGAAGGAGCAACTTGGGACGCTCTAAGCAACGGCTTACCTATCACTGACGGTGTTACTACTATACAACCTGCTGCTAGTGCGGGTGGTGCTGCTGGACTTGTCTATGCAGGAACTCCGCACGGTATTTTTCGCTCAACGGATGCAGGTACTCATTGGACAGAGAGCGGACAAGTGTTACAAGGCGTACCCATCCAACATATCCTGCTTGACTATAGAAGCACGAACGCATCAACGCTCTACGTTGGCACACGCTTTGGAGCCTTCCGCAGTGATGATAACGGCCAAAATTGGCGTGGTATTGCTACTGGCTTTCCTACAAACACACCTGTCTATGTACTTGTCATTGGGGCTGATAAAGCTTCCCAGTTATACGCAGCCGCGAACAATGTCTACCTCTTTCCGGGCAATGGCGGGAGTATTAATCCAACTCGTGTTGTAACCTTGCTTCTAGTTCTCTTGTTGTTTGTATTGCTCTTTGTCATAGCTCAACGCAGTACAAAACGACGTAGAACATTCCTTAAATGAGGTAAAAGGGTCAAGAAGCCGTTTGAGTAGCTCATCACGCCACAGCCTTCGCACGGTGATGATATTCAAGTCAGCACGTCGAGCACGTCGCGCACGTCGCGCAAGCTTATTCATGCTGATGCCCTTTGACTGGACAACCTCTCTGACGCGCAAACGTGCCATACAACTTCCTCATCTCATTGAATAGATATACTCTAACAGAGCTACTCACGTAGAGGGAGGTATGCTATACTATATCTATTGGAGTATACCTGCTCTAATAGATCGACATCAAATGCGTGTCTGTGCAGTGGAGTGAAGCACGAGTCTCATTGAAGAGGTGTCTCTCATTGCAGTAACATCAAAGGAGAAAAGGGATGTCACACGTGTCTGAGAGCACGACCATCATTCGGCCTGCGCTGCACCACATCAATCTGAAGACGACACACCTGCAAGAGATGATTGACTGGTACGCCACCGTGGTGGGCATGAAGCCAACGTTCCAGTTTCCAGGTGGGGCCTGGCTCACCAACGATGCGGCCAACCATCGCCTCGCGTTACTGACCTCACCACAGTTGAGCGAGGATCCCGACAAGCTGATGCACACGGGTTTCCATCATAGCGCCTTCGAGTACGACACGATTGATAACCTGCTCGACACCTACTCCCGTCTGAAGGGTCTGGGCATCGAGCCGCACGCCAGTCTTGATCATGGCATGACCACGTCATTCTACTACGAGGACCCTGACGGCAACAGCGTCGAACTGCAATCCGATAACTTCGGGACGTGGCAGGAGTCCAGCGAGTGGATGCGCACCTCGCCGCAATTCGCCTCCAACCCCATTGGGATGCCTATCGATCCTGAGCAGATGGTGACCGCACGCCAGACCGGTGCCTCGTTCGCCGAACTGCACCAGCGGGCCTACGCTGGCGAGTTTCAGCCTTCTGGTCCTCTGGACTTGCATGTGCCGCTTGGAGACCCACGCGCTCCGTTGTAGAAGGCAGGGTTGGAACATGATAGTGAGGGCAGACAGAAGTCAAGATATCCCCCAGGAGACGGAAGTACTCATCGTCGGAGGTGGCCCCGTCGGGCTCAGTACAGCAGTCGAACTGGGACGACGAGGCGTGCAGTGCCTGATCGTTGAGCCAAGGCTGGTCGTCCCGCGGCTCAGGCCACGTGCCAAGACGACCAGTGTCCGGACGATGGAACATTTTCGCAGATGGGGACTGGCCGAGCGCATTCGCGAGGTGGCACCGCTCAAGGTGGACTGGTCGCAGGACATCGTTTTCTGCACGACGTTGCTCGGTCACGAGGTGATGCGCTTCACTCATTGCTTTGGGCTTTCACCGCAGCGAACCGATGTGTTCGCGGAGTCGGGGCAGCAAATTGCTCAGCCACTGGTCGAGGAGGTGCTGCGGGAGGCGGTCACCGACCTGAAGTCGTGCCACCTCTGCCTGGGCTGGTCGCTGCACACCCTCCAGCAGCACAACGACGGCGTACGGACGACCATCATCAACGAGCTTGGTGAACAGTGGCAGGTCGGGGCGTCCTATGTCTTAGGCTGCGACGGAGCCCGCAGCGTTGTTCGTGCGGCAATTGGAGTTCACTACGTGGGAAGCTCGGACCCGCGTCCGAACTTTGGCATCGTCTTTCGGGCACCTGGACTGGCGACGCGGCAACCCCATGGCCCAGCAGTTCAGTACTGGATACTCAATCCGGCCTGTCCTGGGCTCCTGGGTCGTATGGACTTGAAGGATCGGTGGTGGGCCATCGCCAACGGCGTGCCTGCCGAGACGGGCCAGGCCGACCCACACGCCCTAATTCATGGCCTCGTCGGTACTCAGATCGACGCCGAGGTCCTTGGAACGGATCCATGGACGGCACGCATGCTACTGACGGACCGCTACCGGAACGGTCGGGTCTTCCTGGCTGGAGACGCCGCGCATCTGAATCCGCCGTGGGGCGGGCACGGCTTTAACACGGGAATCGGCGATGCCGTGAACATCGGCTGGAAGCTAGCGGCGGTGATTGACGGCTGGGGCGCAGATGGCCTGCTCGAGAGCTATGAGGCGGAGCGACGACCGGTCGCCGAGCGAACGATCCGGGAGGCCACGGCGAATATGAGCGTGCTTGCCCCTGAACTCGGCAATCAAGGGATGGAAGCCTCGGATCTCGTCAGAGAGCACGCGCGGCATGCGGCCGCTCGGGTGATCCGAGCAGCCAAAGACAGCGAGTTCCACAGCCTGGGACTCGTCCTGGGCTACCAGTACGATACCTCGCCGGTGATCGTTGATGACGGGACGCCTCCTGTTCCCGAAGGCCAGGACTATGAGCAGACAGCCCGGCCGGGAGCGCGGTTGCCGCACCTGTGGCTGCCCGATGGAGCGTCACTCTACGATCGGCTGGGGAACGGGTTGTCGCTCCTTCGGCTCCGTGACGACGCCGATGTGGCTCCATTCATCAAGTCCGCTGCTGCCCGTGGGGTACCGCTGACCGTGCTCGATCTGCGCGGCCAGACACTCGAGGAGTTCTACGGTGCCTCGCTTCTCCTCGTGCGACCCGACCAGCACGTGGCTTGGCGTGGCGCGTCTGTGGATGTGGATCGGCCGATGGCGGAGGCAGTCATCGATCGGGTCTGCGGGGTCTGAGCACCTACAGACGACGACTGTGGCTTCTGCGGAGAATCACATACTGGCCTAGCAGTGTCTTTTTACCAAAAGGACGATGTGTGGCATAGAACGACGCATGAGTTTCCATGTGGAATGGCTCTAGAGGCTCTTCTCTTCTTCACCACACGGAGGCTTCCTCCCTCCATCGCTTACGTGGGTTCACTTCCGTACAATCGCTTCTTTCCGTTCCTCCAGCCAGTGCTTCAGGTCCTGAGCAGGGACTGGTCGGGAGAGATAATACCCTTGAATGCGATCGCATCCAAGGGTTGCCAGCACGTTCCAGGTCGCCTGATCCTCCACCCCCTCCGCCACCACACACATGCCCAGGCTATGGGCGAGGGTCACGGTGGAACGTACAATGGCCGCGTCTGCTTGATCCTGGGCCATGTGTTGTACGAAAGCACGGTCGATCTTCAGTTCATCGGCTGTCAGACGCTTGAGATAGGCCAGCGAGGCATAGCCTGTCCCATAGTCGTCGATGGTGATGCGTACCCCCAATGCAAACAGGGACTTCAACACCTGCAGGGTGCGCTCTACATCTGCCATCATTGCACTTTCCGTGACCTCGACACAGAGCAATTGGGGAGGAACGTGGTAGTGCGCGAGGAGCGTCGCGATGGTGTCCGGCAGCGTCGTCTCGCGCGGATTCCACACAGAGAGGTTGACGGCTATGCTCAGCGCGTGTCCCTCATCCAGCCAGCACCTGCACTGCTGCACCGCTGTTTCGATGACCCAGCGGGTCAAGGGAGTAATGAGGCCGGTCTGCTCCGCGAGCGGAAGAAACTGGTCTGGAGGAAGACAGCCATGCACAGGATGCTGCCAGCGTACCAGGGCTTCGACGCTCTTGACACAACCAGTTTTCACCTCGGCTTGTGGTTGATAGCAGAGTCGTAACTCACCAGTGGCAATGGCCTTGCACAAATCTCCGAGGAGGGTGAGTCGGTGCGGACTATACCGATCTTGCCGGGCATCGTACACTGAGTACCCTTCATGCCTTCGTTTCGCGATGTACATGGCGACATCGGCGTGTCGGAAGAGCGTCATGGGATCACGTCCATGGACAGGGTAGAGCGCGATCCCGATGCTGGCCTCGATCTGAAGCAGGGATCCTTCAACCAGCAAAGGCTCCTCGATAGCGCTCCTTAGTTGTGAGGCGATTTGCTGCACGCTCGTCTCGTCGGCGATTGGCAAGAACAGCGCGAATTCATCACCGCCGAGGCGGGCAACAGTCACCGTGTGGTTGACCGCTTGCCGCAGGCGCACCCCGATCTCTTGGAGCACGTGATCGCCGAGCTGATGCCCAAAGGTGTCGTTGATATCCTTGAAGCGGTCAATATCCAGCATGAGCAACGCCATCCCACCCTCCACCTGCTCGGCCTGCGGAAGTGCCTCTGCCATGCGTGTGAGCAGCAGGGCGCGGTTGGGCAGATCGGTTAGTGGGTCGTGCAGCGTTTGGTGCCGCAGCGCCTCTTCGGCCCGCATGCGCTCGCTGACGTCCGTCGCCACACCGATCACGCCTGCGAGTTGCCCAAGGGCATCACGCAGCGGGGTGAAGCGTGTCTCGAACACCGCATCGTCTATCCGGTTGGTTGCCGCGAGCGTTTCGCCTGCGAGTGCGCGGCGTATCGACGCGAGGATGTGGGGGGCTGTCCGGTAGACCTCGAACGCCGAACGCCCGACGAGTTGTTCGGGCGTGAGACCCCGCGCTTGCAAGCCGCGCCCCTGCGCGAAGGTGAACAGACCATTGGCATCCAAGGCGAACAGCACGATGGGTGCGTTGGAGACGATGGCGCGGAAACGCTCTTCGCTTGTGCGCAGCATCTGTTCTATCCGCTCGCGCTCAGTCACGTTGCGCACGAGACACACGAACTCGTCGTGTTCCGTGACGACCACCCGTACCTCATGCACTCGCTCCTGTACCCCCTGAAACGTCAGTCGGTAGTCGAACACCTGGACGGAGCGGGTCGTGTGTGCCCGTTGCATGGCCTCGAGGAACTGCTGTGCAACGGGCGCAGGCACGATTTCGGTGAGATGTGTGCCCAGATGCGCGGAAGCAGCATGCGGGAGTTGGAGGGGATCGTCTGGGGTCGTCTTATAGTCTAGTAAGACTCCCTGGCGATTCACGAGGAAGATGCGGTCGGGAAGCGCATCCAGGAGTGCCCGGATGAGCGTCTCATTCGCACACCATCTCTCCTCGACCCCCTTGTGTTCGCAGAAAACGCCTTCCTCATGCGCCTGCAGTGCTGACGTGGGACATGCAGCTTCCGTCACGTCACTGGCGATGCAGAGAATACTGGTGACCGCCTCGCCCAGGTCACGAACCGGCTCCAGGTGCGTCTCAAACACACGTCCGCCAACCTGGCTGCGGGTATCAAGCGTTTCGCCTGCCAACACACGGCGGAGATACTGCTGTGCCTCGAACGTCTCGTGGTAGAGGTCGAGGACCGACATCCCTTCCTCTCCGGGGATGCCGGTCCGGTCCTTCTCCGTGCTGGCCTCGAACAGCGTGAGAAGCTCTGCCCGAGTGTATGCGAACAAGAGGGTTGCCTCCCTCCCCTCGCTCATCCCCCACGTCTTCAGCGCGCCCCCCTGTGTATGGATGTCACACGCTCCCGTAGAGGATTGATCAAAAGGTGTTGTTGCCTCATATCCCGTGAGATGTTCTTCGTCTGTTGTTCTTTGTGTCATGCTGCTGTCACCGTCTTCCTGTGTTGTCTCCTGACACTGCACTGCGTCTGCTTTTTCTATCGACAGACATGGCCCGAACGTGAGAGCAAGCAATGAGAGGACATAAGACGGGGGAGACCGCCTTCCTGGAGGCGATGTCTAAATGAGACAAAGGTTTATTCAGACGAATAAGAACAGCCAGGAGTGCATAAGGTGAAAGAACCGCCGCCGCAGGCGTTCACCTCAACGGGAGAAGCACTCCCTCTCGCGTAGAAGACAAAAGAGGCTATTTCAAGCCGTCTCACATCTACTGCTCTCTATTTGGTACGTGTCTTTATACTGCAAATGAGTAGACGAACGCGCACCTAGTAAGGGTCACTGACTGGATACTTATTTATCCCTAGAGCGCGTTGGTCTCTCGAATAAATAGGTATGTGAAGAATAGAGTATGACATTAGTTTCACACTTCAGGAGGAAAAACATTCATGGGTTCAATTCATATTAATACAGACCTACTGCGCCAGTTGGGGCGTGTCTTCTATCAGTTGAACGAACAGATCAACAACAGCATCGAGCCACAGATCCAGAACATGAGTGGCCAGGTCGAGGGCGACTGGCAGGGGGTGAGCCGTCACCGCTTCGAACAGATGTATCAGGAGTGGCGTTCGGCGACCCAGCGCATTGTCAGCGTTGGTGAGGATTTGGGTCGCCACCTGGAAGAGACTGCTTCCCGCTTCGAGCAGGCCGACCAGAGCCTCTAATCAGGAGTAGGAAAACGCCTAAAGTTCTAGCAGTCTCAGTACGTACAGGATATCATTACGGATGAGATTTGTCGCGCTCAGTTTCGACCCCTGGCAACATGGCGAGCGAGGTGTCAAAATGACATACATGAACTCTCTTTTCCTGGAGCGGGATTAGTGATGTGCTCCAATATAGGCAACGACGAAGTAAAGCACGGAAAGTAAGGCACAAACTAATAAAAACGAACCGTAGCAAGTTAGTGTCCACGCTCGTCGTGTATTCAATGCTTGCCGCAGTTGTTCGCCCATATCGGGTGGATCAAGTTGTATATCGGGTTGTAGTTCAAGCAACTTTGGCAGCATCGCGCGAAAATCACGTGCGTTGCTCATGCCCTCTACCAGGATAACCGTGTTTCCATCGTCCAGGTCGGCCATCAGTACCAGTTTTCCAGGATTTGGATCGCCAGGAATAAGTGTCAGTTGCTTAATCGCCGAAAGGTGTACGCGTGTCTCCTGATCTTCCTCTTGTCCTGTCACGACAAGTTCGTCTTCAAACAGTTGTATCTCTTTCCCCATGCCAAAGCGTACAACGCTGACGGGGTATCTTCTTACCATTTCATTATCGTTCATAGAATGTGTCCATCTGTGATGTAGTAGTCAGGTATCAATGTATCTATTGTACGGCATCTCTCGATAGTCGTCGAGGAGACCCATAAATTGGACTATAACGCTTGACATTCATTGCACTTAAACCTTACAATTCGTATGACGAAGCAGAAGATGTAAGAAAAGAGTAATATATGGCACGAGTAGGTCTGCTCGAAGATAATGTGCGAATCGCAAAACTATGTGCAACCATGCTGCAATTCGCAGGTCACTCAGTTGAAATATATGAACATCCCCGGACCTGTTTGAATGCGCTGATGCTGCCCGTAACGAAGAGCGATGGAAGAACTCACACCCATTTTCCATCTTCTCCTGCTTTACCTATTGAAGTATTAATTCTTGATCTACAGTTACCAGAGATGACAGGAATAGAGGTATTACAACACCTGCAAGCAGATCCTTACACGCGAAACTTGCCCCTCATTTTTTGTACCGCCTCTAACCCTAATGAAGTCTCACACGCGCTTCGTCTAGCTCCTCATGCTAGTGTTGTCGAAAAACCATTTAAACTCGACGTCCTTGTCTCTGCTGTCCTATCCGCTCTAACGTCCTCATATAAATAATCAGTCTTTTTTTTGTATCTTTGCGATAGCTTTTTATCACAGTCTGTGATAGAATGTATATCAATCTCATTGAGTCGTAGCCTCGCAAACAACTACACCCGAAGAGGTTCCACAAGAAAGTACGATGCAAAATAATGAGTATATACGAAAAAGACGCACACGCGTTGGATGCGTACTCGAATGCAGTAACAACCGCGGCAGAGCGCGTAGGACCTGCGGTGGTACGTATTGATATAGAGAGAGAAGGCGGACGTTCGCGCCGCCATAATGGGCCTCCACCAGAGTTTAATGGTGGCCTCGGCTCTGGCTTCATCTTTGGCTCAGATGGGCAAATCCTCACCAATGCCCATGTTGTTGAACGCGCTAAACGCATTCAAGTCACACTGGCCGATGGTCGCAAGTTCGACGCAGGGCTTGTGGGTAGCGATAAAAACGTTGATGTTGCCGTCTTGCGCATTGGAGCAGATCATCTTCCAGTAGCAGAGCTTGGGCGTACACCTCTGCGTGTAGGGCAACTGGTGCTTGCAGTAGGCAATCCTTATGGTTTGAATTGGACCGTTACTGCTGGTGTGGTGAGTGCGCTAGGTCGTACTCTTGAGGCACCTGGCATTCCTAAAATGACCAACCTTATTCAGACTGACACACCGATCAACCCTGGTAATTCCGGCGGCCCACTTGTAGACAGTATGGGACGAGTTGTTGGTATTACTACCGCTATGATGCCAATGGCGCAAGGACTTGGCTTCTCCGTTCCACTCGATACCGTCAAGGCAGTTGTTGCGCGTCTCGCGGCACAAAAACGCGAGACGACTGGAGTGTCATTAGGCGTAGGTGGAATGCGCGTAAAGCTTGATGCCACGTTGCAGCGTAGTTTGAACCTTGTTCAGCAATTTGGCATGGAGGTGTTAGAGGTGCGCTCAAGTGGTCCTGCTGATCGCGCCGAGCTAAAACGCCAAGACGTGATTCTCGCTGCCGACGAAGAGTCAGTTACAGAGCCACGTGATTTACAACGCATCGTTCGTCGCCATAAGATAGGCGAAAAAATCGCGTTGAGCTTCCTAAGAGGTGGCAAGAAACGTAAAGTAACAGTTGTACTGTAGGAAGAAAAGGTGTCTCTATAGTGAAGATTTTGCATCTATAGAGACACCTTTCTCGTGTACTGCTACAAGCGGCTCTGTTATACCTGTTGCTTTCGTTTGATAATTACGAGTGTTCTACGTCTCCTATAACAGAGGAATATCTTGTTGGCAAGGGCATGCGTGTCCTATAGACAAAGGAACAAATTCATTATGACAGCATTTCTCGTGACGGCACTCATTATTGGCGCTCTCATTGTACTTGGTCTCCTTGTAAACGTCTATTTGTATACTCAAGGAGTTTTCTGGAGGAGACGAGCAAAGCGTCAACAGCAAGTACAGGCGGAAGAAGAGAAGCGTACTACAACGGCGGGCCTTGAAGAGCAATATTATACGAGTCTTGGTATTGGACCAACAGAGCCAGTAGAATAACGAAGAGTGGTAGTACCTTGACGTTGCTTGTCCTGTTACAGATGTGATACAACATTTGCAACAGGGCGGTTGTATTTTTGGCATAGAAAGGGATGTATAGTTGAAGCCAGAACTTCCAGAAAGGATGCATACCCGCTTCACAGAGCTTGCGAACGTTCGTTATCCCATTGTGCAAGGTGGCCTTTCTCATCTCTCCTATGCAGAGCTTGCGGCAGCCGTATCCAACGCTGGTGGTCTAGGTCAGATTGGGTCTGCCTGTTTTGCTACTGCCGAGGAACTACAGGCAGACATTCAGAAGGCGAAACGTCTCACAAAGCAGCCGTTCGGAGTCAACTTTCCGATTGGGCATATTCCTCTTGATGCCTTTGTTGATGCCGCGCTTGCCGAAGAAGTTGCGGTGATTAGTATCACCGGGGGCAATCCTGAACCATTGTTACGACGCATTCAACAAAGTGGCGTGCCTGTGCGAACGATGATATTGGTGGCAGGAGTGCGAGCCGCGAAAAAAGCCGAGTCTCTTGGTGCTGATGCCGTCATTGCTGTAGGCGTAGAGGGCGGAGGCCACCTGGGGCGTGACGATATCGGTACCATGGTCTTGGTACCACGCATCGTCGAATCCGTTAAAATACCCGTGCTAGCAAGTGGCGGAATTGCTGATGGACGTGGCCTTGCGGCATCGCTAGCGCTTGGCGCAGAGGGTGTTGAATTAGGAACCCGTTTTGTCGCGGTACGTGAAAGCAATGCACATCCCAACTATCAACAGGCATTAGTCAAGGCGAACGAAACCGACACCATCATCGTCGAACGCTCCATCGGACGACCTGCCCGTGTGCTGAAAGGGCGATCTGCCGACCAAATTCTGCACATAGAGCAGGAGTTAGAGAAAGAGCAGGCCGAGCCAGACGAGCGCTTACGACGTATCCTGCCCTTTATTCTAGGTCGTGTCAATCATCGCGCCGCACTCAAAGGAGACCTAGATGAGGGCTTTGTCTGGGCTGGTCAAGTCGTCGGACTTATTAACGATGTACCAACCTCCCAAGAACTCATTGAGCGTATCGTAAGAGAGGCGAGAGAGACTATCCAAAGAATGCACCATCTGTAAAAGTATGCTGTCTAAACAGGAAATGCATTGATTAGCGCTATGTTTAAGCAACTACTTCCTGGGAGGAGCTTTGGGAGGTGTCTTTCTACTACCAAGGAGCATCATAAGCACTAAAATAATGGCGATAACTACCAAGTAGGACACCTGAATGCTGAGCGTAAGTACATTGTTTACCACTATCAGGCTCATCTGACCCTCTTCTCCTTCCTTGTTATGTAAACAGAATTGACAAGGCTTTCACCACTCAAGATTGTCGTTAGCCGACGCGGAAGAGAGAGGCGTTCGGCAATAGCAGTGGCCGCTACAGTGAGAGACTCCCGACGTCCACTGTTGCAGTCTCGCTTTCTGCTTTAAGAATGTTTCGCCAAAAACTGTCCCACTTCTACAAGTGCCGCCATTGCACGACATGTGATTTCGACTGATTCATAGTAGGGAATGCCCTCTTCTTGTAAAATGTGGAGCGCAGGTATATCGTGACGCGCATAGACTGTTTGTACAAGAACAGGTTTTTTGTAGCTTCGCACAAGTTCTCCCAATTTGTGCGCTGCGGCCTCTTCGCGTGGCCCAAATTCTTCAGAGAGCAACCAGCGGTAGCCACCAAAGAGTCCAGTGATGATAACACCATCAATATCATCGTCTTTGAGGCATATCTCTGTCAAGCGTGCAAACGATAAGGGGTCTTCGTCGGCTGCACCTGCTACGTCGATAGGATTGGTTGCAGTCGCGCGTGCAGGCATGAGCTCTCTCAATGCCTGTTGTGTTTCTGGTTTAAGCATAGGAACCTGTAGACCTGCTCGAATAACTGCATCACCGCTAGCAACAACGCTACCTCCGCCATCACCAACAATCGCGATACGGCTTTTTCCTTGTGGTGTTGGTGGTTGCAGTGCAAGAGCCTGTGCGACAGGAAATAATTCGTCGGAACGTAGGACGCGCACAACACCACTTCCGAGGAGACTTGTATCGTGATCTGGGCGTACCTTTGCGATTGAGCCAGTGTGGGCAAGGGCTGCACGAACACCAACCTCTGTCGCGCCACTCAATAAAATAACTGTAGGCTTGTAGTTGCCTTGCTCAAGCATGTCACGTGTGACCTGCCGCAGTGTCTCCTCTTGCACCGCTTCGACATAGCCTGCGATGACCTTTGTCTCTGGATCACGCGCAAGGTAATGCATGCATTCGGGGAAGGTGACATCAGCCGCGTTGCCTATGCTGATAAACGTGGTAAAGCCAAGCCCGTCCAGATGCGCTTGCGCATAGAAATACATGCCGAGATTGCCACTTTGCGAGACAAGACCAATAGGGCCGGCTGGAAGTGGAAATACCATACCTAATGTATTAAGGTGTGAGTGTTTGACATACAAGCCCATACAGTTACTACCGATAATACGAATGCCATGCTCACGACAACGTGCAACCATCGCATGTTCCAGGGCGCGACCTTCCGGTCCCGTCTCACTAAAGCCTGCTGTGATAATGACAATGCCCTTGACGCCCACCGCGATGCAATCATCAATGCCTTGTTCGACATGAGGAAAGGAGGTGGCGATAATGGCGAGATCGACAGGTCCTGGTACATTGCGTAAACCAGGGTAGGTTGTGCGCCCCAGTATTTCGGAGACAGAAGGGTTGATGAGATAGATTTCACCAGCGAAGCCGCCTGCGATAAGTTGTTTCGCGGCAACATTGCCCCACTTTTGGGACGCACGCGACGCGCCCAATATAGCTATTGAGCGCGGTTGAAAGACCTCTTCTAATGTGTACGCTGCTTGACTCATTCGTCCTCCTCGTCATCAGACAATTGTTGTGAACCATTCTCACGTTCCTTACGCAGTAACTCTTCGACTCCACGAATAAGTGAATCAGCACTGGGAAGTGGGCCAGTTCCTACAATTACATCTGGGTCCTCATCATCATCGTCGTCGTCATCATCGTGCTCATCAATTTGCTCTTCCAACCTGCGCACATACGCACTTGCCTCTGAGTCGCGTGCCACGAGCGATGTGATTTGTTCTTCAAAGCGTACCGCATCTGATTGAATATCGCTCAAGTCCAGACCAAGAGACAGGAAAGTATTTATATAGGTAAGGAGTGCTGCCGTCACCTTAATATTTGGAGTTGCCGCAAGATAATGTGGTGCGGCAGCCCATAAACTCGCCGCCGAAATGTTTGCTTGACGGCACATATCTTGTAGCACACCGATCATGCCTGTCGGTCCTTCGTAGCGTGAATTACGAATCTCCATTTCGCGCAAGCGTTCCATCACATCAACTGTTGTTGATGTTCCTGACATTGGAACCGCCGCCGAATGCGGCACTTCCGCAAGTAGTGCCCCTAGAAAAACAGCTTCAGAGACATTGAAGCGGCGACACGCTTCAAGGAATGTATTGCTAAACGTCTTCCATTTAAGTTGTGGCTCAACTCCAAGGAAGAGAATAATATCGCGGGCGAAGTCTGGTGCTGTATAAGCAAAGAACTGATTGGTGGGCCAAACAACAGTTCTTTGTAAGCCATCGACCATTTTAACCGTTGGTCTTGCCTCTGTGAAAACAAAAAAATCTTCCGAGTCAATCTCTGCAAATTTTGTCGGTTTCCACTTATCAATTAAAAACTTCACTGCTGTAGTTGCCGAGTCTGCTGCATCATTCCAGCCTGCGAAGGCAACGATTATAATCGGTTCGCGCAACTCCGGTTGCGATTGGTATTCAATAAATGACATATAACACCTCTTTGTCTGTTTGACAGTGTGTCCCCAGATAGGTAGCGTGTACTTATATTACCATGCTTGAAAAGAGGGGATGAGGTTCATGTCACTTGTAACTTATTGCGCTCATGTCTTAGTGTTCATGACTCTTTCGCTCTGTGACTGTTCAGTGTTCAAGCGTAACTGCCCAGTCTCGCGCCCCAGCAGGCTGCTGAGGAGCCAATCGGTTACCAAGCGTATCCGTTTGATCCACGAAGGGTTACGCAGCAAGTAGACCAGGTGCCAGAAGACCCAGGCTGGAAACCCTGTAAATGTCATCGAACCCACTTGTGCCACGCCGGTGTGACTGCCAAGCAGGGCTAGATGACCAAGCATGGTGTACCGGTAGGGAGGAGCTGGTTTCCCCGCATACTCCATAGCAATGGTCTGACCTACATATATCCCCTGCTGACGTGCTGCTTGTCCTGTTGCTGGCACAGGAGCTTTCGTCACTGGATCATATGCCCACGCAGAGTCACCAATCACATACTCATTGGGATGTTCTGGAATACGTAGATGGTCATCGACGAGAACAGCGCCATTAGGTGCGTGCTGCACCGATAACTGACGAATTACGTCGGGTGCTGTAATACCTGCTGCCCAGAAGAGCGTCCAAGCTGGAATAGTTCCTGCACTAGTTTCTACCGTTGTCTGTGTGACTCCTTTGATGGTAACTCCTGTTAGCACCTCGATGCCCTCCTGCTCAAGTGTTCGGCGGACTAAGTCGGATGTGCGTGGAGTGCTCATGGGCAGCACGCGCTCCGCACGCCCGACAACAATGACTCGAATTGATGCGTCGGCCAACCATGGATACTCGCCAAAGAGTCCTTTGCTGATATAGTCATACATGGTTGCTGCCAGTTCGATTCCAGTATCACCTGCGCCTCCAACGACAAACGTCAGCCACTCTTGTCGCTCCTGAGGGCTAGCAGCATGATGTGCAGATTCAACGGCATCGATAAGATGATTGCGCAGTTCCGCAGCATCGGCAGGCTTGTGAAATGGGCGTGCGTGTTCGCGTAGGCCAGGAAGGTTTGGTATGACAGTGTGACCACCTAAGGCAATTACCAGGGTGTCATAGGGGCGCGAGTCAGCGCTGGTATGCACCTCCTTACGGTCGAGATCAATGCGTTCCACCTCAGCTTGCAGAACGTGGAACTGCTTACCTTTTTGGAAACTGCGGATAGGTATGACGATGTTGTTCAAACTTACACGTCCATTCGCAACTGTCCAAAGTAGTGGCGTGAAAAGCATGCCATTATCGCGATCCACCAACAGAACGCTACTCTCATCCATACCTTTGAGATGTTGATCCAGTTTCAACGCAGTTTCCAGCCCGCCGAACCCAGCACCTAAAATCAGGATGCGGTTGTGTGCTTGCCGATAGGATGCTTCCGTCTGGCTCGTATGGTCTGACTGATGTTTCTCTATGCGGAAGTTCCTTCGTAGTCTACCCACAATGACAGCTCCTGCTACCGCAACGGCGCCCAACGCGACATAGTTACGCATGTGCTTCTCCTCTCGTTATGTAAGGAGCCGACGAGCTGCATTTCTGCGACAAACACCTTCGTTGCAGAGATGCCCGATCCGACGACCCTGTTGGCTCCATCCATACTGATCGTTTTCGTTCAAAAACAGTACGTACTCGAACAAGTGGTGCAATGACTTCGAGTGTTTGTCCTTCCCTGACTTCATTCATCTTCTTTTAGAGCACGTTGAACCACCCCTGTTTGTGACATAAACAGTTGGATAAGTAAGTTGGCAAGACAATTCCATACTAAAGTAAAGATATAACCATATTATTCTTATAGCCATAGAATATAAAAGCATTGTACATTGACAGGTTTGCCCAGAAACACCTATACTTGCCGTATGAAAGCTGAAGACATTGCAATTGTTCATCAAGATCATCATCTTCTTGTCCTTAATAAGCCAGCAGGTGTTGTTATTCATCCAACATACAAAAATGCTCATGGTGACACACTATGGGACGCATTGCTTACGTATCTCTCACAGCAAGAGGCAGAGGAATGGCAACCACCTGAACTACCTGACGAACCAACATGGGCTGCTGCTCCTCTGCATATACAAACGATGTTGAGAGATAGACGCCGTGAGAGATTGTGGAAGGAAGATGGTCCTCTGCTACGTCCTTGCTTACTGCATCGCCTTGATAAAGATACATCGGGCGTTGTTGCTCTCGCAAAAACAGAGCGTTCCCGCAGATATATTATTAAACAGTTTCACGACCATACAATTAGGAAACGTTACCTTGCGGTAGTACAAAAAGGAGCACCGTTATGGGCTGTTCCCCGTACCACCTTTACCGTTACACGACATGCTCAAGATGGAAGACCTACATTAGTAGGTGCTGAATTCGATTTTTTTGCACTTGGTGACGATATGATTGAGCTAAATGGGCCTTTACAACGGGACCCTGATGAGCGTCGTCGTTGCATCGTGGGCTCTGAGGGTGATGAAGCCATAACGCAATGTAGTGTTTTAGCTGCTGAACATAGATTTCTACTCCTTGAAGTACGGCCAATAACTGGCCGTACTCATCAGATACGCGCTCACCTGGCAGCACTTGGGTATGCTATCGTAGGAGATTCAATGTACGGGTCGCATGGAGAAAATGGGATAGTCGCACCTGCGAGGCAATTTCTGCACGCCTACAGCTTGCAACTACGTCAGTATCCTGACGATAAGCTCTGTACCTTTGTTGCGCCATTAGCAAACGACCTTACTTCCTGGTTACAACAGCATTTTCCTTCCGGCTTAGGAGTATTGAATGCAAAAACAACAGTACCCGACCAATAGTGGTCCTCTTGCTACCTTGAGTGAAGAAGACAAGAAGAAACGTCTTGACGCAATGGTAAAAATTTGGCAAAGTGATACAGAGCGACGCTTCACGCAGGAAGGGGCACAAACCATTTTACAATCAATGGGCCTGGATGAGTACCGTTACTCGGTCTCTCTACGATTTCCAGAATGGGAACGTTCAGCCGTAATTGGGCAGGTACTTGCTGTGCAACAAGTGAGAAGCGCAGAGGCACCAACATTATTTAGCGTATGGCGACGCGAACCTCTTCTAAAAAGCATGTCTGATTGGAAGGAACATCTTCCCAACGAGAACGTCTTTAACATCACGATACGCATTACACCGGGAGGTCTTGGTGAGGGAAGTAAATGGGCAGTAGTAATGCCAAAAGAGATGATTCCACGCTACAAACCTGGCTGGCCTACTCAGCAAGAGTGGGTCACCTGGACACGCTCATTTGATTGGCTTTCAGTAGGTATCGGGTTTATACGTGCCATGCTCGACGCACCTCAATAGTTTAACCTGCGCGAGATAGTATTCTGCTAAAAAACAGAATACTATTGTTTTTGCCAGTCACTGAGTACAGCTTTCGCTGCGTTATGTCCGGGTGCTCCCATAACGCCACCACCTGGATGTGTGCCAGAACCACAGAGATACAAGCCTTCGATAGGAGTACGATAGCGAGCACATTCTGGCGTTGGGCGTAGTGAGAAGAGTTGGTCAGGAGTAATCTCGCCGTGGAAGATGTTCCCATTGGGCATACCATAGCGTTGTTCTATATCCACAGGACTGAGTATTTGCCGGTCAATAATGGCATCAGCAAAATTCGGTGCGAACTCTGTCATTGTCGCAACGATCCGATCCGCCATTTCATTCTTCACCTCATCAGACCACTCACGTCCCTTGAGATGATAGGGAGCGTATTGACAGAACATCGAAATCGTGTGCTTCCCAGCAGGCGCAATTGAGGAGTCCGTTGAGGATTGCATATAGGCTTCGATATACGGCTTGTGCGAAAGTTCTCCGCGCATTGCGTCTTCATATGCGTTCTGTACCCAATTTGGAGTCGGGCTAATCTCACACGAGCCTGCATGCTGTAAGCCTGGTGTAGTTCCCGGCAGACAGCGAAAACCTGGTAATTCTTTAAGCGCGACATTCAGCTTGATGACCGCACTCTCAGTTTTGAATTGGGATATACGTTTCAAGAAGCCTTTATCCAGATCGGCATCAGCACAAAATTGCAGGAATGTCCGTTTGGGATCAGCGTTAGAAAGCACTGTTGTCGCACGTAACTCTTCCCCGTTTTCTAAGCGTACTCCCTCGGCTTTACCATTATGAACAAGTATTTTAGCGACACGAGTATCAGTACGAATAACTGCTCCGTGCGCCTCAGCCGATGCTGCCATCGCGAAACTGATACGGCCCATACCGCCACGCACATAGCCCCACATTCCCTGCTCACCATTGACCTCACCAAACATGTGATGCCAGGCGACGTAGACTGAGCCAGGCGTCTTTGGTCCAATGAAGGAACCTATCACACCCTGTCCTGCCCAGGCAGCGCGTAAATAGTCTGACTCGAAATAATTGGCAAGCATATCGTACAGATTGCCGAACATCAAGTAACGATAAATTTCTTCATCCTCACCCCTGAAACGTGCTGCCAAATCAGCAACTGAAGGTGGCTCTTCTAAAAGAATAGGGTTGAGGATTTTGGATGCTCGGTCAAAAAATGCTAAAAACTTCGGATAAGCCTTGGCATCGTGTGGAGAAAGCTTACGAATACCTTCGATAGTCTTTTCGGTACTGGCACGAAAGAAGAGATAGTTTCCATCTTGATAGGGCACGAACATTTGTGGGTCTTTGACATACGCATCGAAGCCGTAGCGATGCAACTCTAAATCGTGGATAATTTCAGGGCGCAGTAGACTGACAACATAGGCACAGGGCGACATCGTAAAGCCCGGAAACGGCTCTTCAAGCGTGCAGGCTCCGCCAACGCGGTCTCGTTGCTCTAACACAAGGACTTTCTTACCTGCACGGGCTAAATAACCTGCTGCGACAAGACCATTATGGCCTGCCCCAATGATGATCGCATCGAATTGCTCTATGTGCTGTAGCATGGTAGTGGTGTTTCCTTTGGAAATAAAGAATAAACAGTACGATTACTGGGTAGTATACCATCATGCTCTTAGCTCGACTTTGTACAATTTTCTCAGGCACAGGCAGCATAAGCTAGCCGAGAGAGGGTAGAACGAGGTAATAAAACCACATCAGGGTTTGTGGGTGATGTGGGAAAAGTAAAATTGCCCCACA
>JAABUQ010000523.1_pt1 | contig 88844 bp, 89 predicted proteins | sample 5560001 | NCBI WGS metagenome assembly JAABUQ01 (sample SAMN10711888, study PRJNA513371) | rock metagenome | isolation source: Antarctica rocks | place: Antarctica: Victoria Land, Finger Mt nord | collected 2015-12-18
ATATAAATAATATAAATAATATAAATAATATAAATAATATAAATAATATAAATAATATAAATAATATAAATATAAACTATAAAGCTTATTTTAATAAAAATAAATATATTAATTATATTAATTAATTTCAAATAAGAACGAATAATATATTTAAATAATTTAAAAATCGCTTTTATATATTATAAATAATTAGAAAACTTAATAATAATAATTAAATATTTAAATATTTAATATATTATTAAAATAAATATAAATTATATATATAAAATATTTTTAAATAATTAAATATTATTAAAAATAATATAAGAAATACATTTAATAATAAATTAAATAAAATTATATTATATATAAATTATTTATAAGGAAATCAAAGCTTAAAGGATTGTATTAGAATTAATTTAAATTTTAAATTATATAAAAATTTTAAAAAATAGAATAATAAATAAAACTATAAAATAAATTTATAATAATAAATTTATAAAATTTATATAAAATGAAATAATATTTATATTTATAGAATTTATATAAAACGAAGTTATAACAAAAATAACTTTAATATAAGAAAAAAATTAAATAAAATAAAATAAAAAATAAAATAATAATAAAAAGCAAAGATATTTTTTTAATAATTATTCCAATTATTTTTTAAAATACCAAATTTTATATATAAACTACCCAAAATATTATAATATACTTTTAATATAATTAAAAATAAATAAAATAATTTTTATATAAAAGAAGAATATTAAGTATTTAAATAATAAATAATAAATATAATAAACATAATAAAAATATTATAACAATTAAATATATATTATTATTATATTTTTAGTAAAAGTTATAAAAGAAAGCTTTAAAAGAAATTATTAATATTATAAATCTTATTATTAAAAAATAAAAAGTATATAATAGAAATAATATATATAATTTCTATTATCAAAAAGTTAATATAATTTTAAAGAATCAAAGTTTTATTTAAATAAATAAAATAAGATTATTTTATTTTATTTTAATAACTTTATTTAATAAAGGACATTTAAATATAATAATTAATTAAGAAGAAACGAAGACAGCAACAGCAGGTAGGGGATATAGAATAAAAGTTTATATAAACTTGTATAAGGTATTAGAACAAATATAAAAAAATATATAAAAAAAATAAAAAAAAATAATAAAAATACTTTAATATATATAATTATAAAACTTTAAATAAAGGTAAATAAATATTTTTAATTATATTTTATACTAATTGCTTCGCCTGATAAAATAGAGAATAGGTAATATAATAATAGTATTTTGGTGGTATAATTAAGGGTCCAAATAACCCTAGAGAAAGCAAAATAGGAAAAACAGGCTGACAAGGGAAAATAGGGGCAATGACAGCTGACAAATACCATCCGCAACTGATTTGCAATGCTTTCGTGCTCGGCATCAAATACTATCACTCCAAGCACCTGCTGGGACGGGACCAACATTGTCTTCGACATGGGCTCTAGTACGGGTTCTAGGAAAGTTTGTAACTACTTCATTGCCGCCTTTACAGCATTGCACATACTCATACCATTTGTAGGATCCTTTGTTAGAAAGAGATCAAACCAGAGAGCCATCTCGAGACATGGAAGCACCGGCGTGCCTCTTAGCGAAATGTGACTGTGGACTCAACCGCGTCTATCGCGTGGAAATGGTTCAGAACGCGCAGGCTCCTGGGGGGCTTTTTCGGTGGTTCGATGCTCATCTGTGTCTCACCGGTGTGCTCTCGGCCTTCCTTGTCAGCTACTATGTCTGGGATTCCACAGTTCCTGGATCTTGCAGTTTTGGCACGGGGGTAGTCGTGTCGCAGGCGAATGCAGCTGTATAAAAGTTGCCGTCGGCTCTGCCCGACAACTTCTACCCAACACCCCTTTAGCCTGCCTCTCAAATATCTAACGGTTCATAGTCCGCTAGCTAAGTCAATTGACAATCACTCGGCCTCCAACCCCAGATCGGTAGCTTGGAAGTAGCAAATACTGCTCCTAGTTTCTACGCTCGAGATGAAGATATCCTCGGTGGGTGGCAGTGCAATCCTGACCCAAGTCTTTCCAGCAAGCTGGGGTCCACCAATAATAATACCTCGCCACCGTTGGGAACATAGACTCTCAGCTGACAGACCGCGGCTTGCTTTACTCGGACTCAATCCTCATGAACAGCTCAAGCCTTCTCCAGATCACTAACTCTGATGGTGGGAATGCTTTCGACAATCCCCTTGAGTTGTCTCCATCCCAAGGCTCTATCTGGGACGTGAAGTCTGTCATGAAACCGAAAACTTCAAGTAATTCAAATACCATGAGTTTCTTGTTCACCGACCTCCACTGCACGTGATTTCTATTCCTCGAGTCCCCTCCAGGTGGACACCCTTCCCTCTTTCCTCAAGTATAACACTCACATGCGATCCAGCAACGCGACCCTCGATTTGATCCTCTCCAATACCAACACAAGCACCGCTCTCTTGAACTGGGGTCCTTTAGTCTTTGGATGATCTTCGATATACCCCAGGGGAATGTCCCAAGCTGCACTCAAGTTCTCGAACAATACCTCAACGCCATGATGATACCTTGGGGCAGTAATAATTGCGCTATCCAGGCAGCTCCTTCGTATGGCTGCACACTTACCCGTAAGGCCACCAGTGTTGGCGTATGGATCCTACTCGTTATCGAAATCGGCTTTTTCCTACCCACGGTTACCTTCGGACCGCCTACTTCAATGATGCTGAGGCACAATAAAGGACTATGGGGCAAGATTGTCAATCTACCGAGTGATATGATAGAATCCTAGCTTGCGCTTCTTAGGCACCTGGTAGGAGGCAAGGGAAGGACCATCGAGGAGAGAAATTGGAGTAGGTATTATGATGGTTGGGATGAAGGGAGAGAAATGTTGCTCTTGACACCTGCAAGATCCCATTTCCAAGGGTAGCCGAGAGCGAAATCTAAGCTATCGGAGGCGCCTGATATCGTTGTATAAAGGTTGTTGATGGCCCATGGCTGGTACCATATAGGACGTTGATACTCGATCCGTGCGTATGGGGTATCTGATGCAAGTGTGCCATTTGGTCAAGGTGCGCTTTGGATCACTGACTGGTCATAGACCTATAATGCTGCATAAAGAGACAAGCAACAAACTAGAGCGCCTTTAAAAGATGCTCTGACTGTAGGTGTGGTTTTATGCTACATAAATGCGTCCGGTGCGTTTGGTAGAAACAAGTCTACTAAGGAAAGTGAGAGAATGAATAAGGAAAGGGGAACAAGGAAGTGCTTTCGATCATAAGGAGAAAATAGATCGTCTTGGTTGCAACAAGATCTAACAAGGAAACCTGTGGAGCTCTGGCAGAAGTATTACTACCACGAGACTCGTGGCTAGTCTAAGCGTCACAAATTTACTTCATGCCTTCCGCAGCCTTGCTCAAATTCCCCCCCATAATATACACGGGTCTGATCAATGAATGCACGTGGCCCCTCTCCATTCTTTTTCTTCCCCTATAAATGTTCTTGCAAGACTTCTTGAACTCAGAAGCACGCCACTTAAGACCGCAGGCCACGGAGGCGCGTACAAACCTGACTTCTTCTTCCGAGGAAACGATTTGACATCTTTCTTCCTCCAGTCAGCGCCGGAGTATTATCTGGAATAGGGGCACGGTCGCCCTTGCATCTAGGGGCGTCCCCCAGGTGAATGGCGCTGCGACGGACGCACCGAGGAGGCTCGTGGATGCCCGTAGCTCAGTACATAGGACTATCAGAACAAGAGTGAGTTGAGCAAAATTTCGGGGCATCAAAACTCGTCTAGCAGTGGGGCGTATTGAGCGCGTTAAATTTGGTGCGGTTGTGGTGGCAAATGACTTTCGAACCAAGTCGGGTAGGGATTCATTTTAATCCCCTTCTCGCAACCCATCACATTTCGTATGTGGCCGTTGGCTCAAAGACTTTTTACCATTGGCTACATGGGTCATCATGCATCGGTGCTGCTTCGACTTGGCTCGAGGTAAGCTCTACTTACTGCCATCTCTCCGCGGAACACTGGATAAGCTCCTAGAGCCAGCCTCCTGGTTGCCGACCGAATCGAAGAATGGCTAAACAGATGGGTAGTATTGAGCCATGAGACCAGCCTTAGAAGCAACAGGCAAATGCATTCGCATCCCATGCTTGAAAGCTGAGACAAAAGATGCTGCATAAAGGGGCATTTTATGTACATAGTAGAATACACCGCACCTTGTCTCTTTTCGGGGTTTCTGAGCAGTACCTACACTTTGATTCTCATCCCAGCAGCATCCTCCTGGGATCTTCGATGTATTCCTTCACCTGATATTTGCGCATGCTATTAGCGACTAACGCAGATAGAGCAAATCGATTACGCACCTTGACGAGAAAGATCACGGCTTCTCTACCGTCAAGCATTCGATGGTCGTATGTTAGGGCCAGATACATCATCTAAGCAAGAGTCAGCGCTATGCTAGGGAACCTTGAAAGTGCACATACCGGGCGGATTTCAACCCTGCCATCAATAGCGACTGGCTTTTCCTTGATAGCATGCAGACCAAGCACCGCTGCGATGAATGTCAGTGAATGAGAAGGGCCAAGAATCCTTTACATCGTACCTGTTTGTGGTAGATTGATGATTGGGGTTCCCATTAGGGAGCCAAAGACGCCGCCCTGTGAAGCATAAGCTACTGCCCTGGTATTGCTGCCGCTCATATGTACTAACATTGCTGATTGTGAACGTTCCACCAGCCATATCTTCGATGGTCAGCTTATTGTCACGAGCCTGACCAGAACGTCAGCAACTATGGAACGATACTCGGGTTCTGCAAACGTCAACCTTCTTGCCCAACTCCGCGATAGCTCCTTCGATGCCCACGAGGTCCAGCGTTTCGGCATTGCGCACGACAGGTGTTACCAATCCTTTCTCAGTAGCAACAGCGACACTGATATCCACATAGTCTCGGTAGACAAGCGTGTCACCTCCACCTGGACCTTCAATGGACGCATTGACAGCAGGAACGTCCTTCATCGCGAGTACACAGGCACGGGAGAAAGCACTCATAAAGCCAAGTTTTATACCCGTCTTTTTGAGCACCTCATCCTTGTAAAGCTTGCGAAACTGCATGATTGATGACATGTCAACTTCGTTAAACGTTGTCAAAGATGCCGCGGTGTTCTGAGATTGCTTCAGACGTTCCGCAATGCGGAGGCGCATGCGATTCATTTTGACCTTGAGCAAAGTTAGCTCATGCGCCTTTAATACTATGCTGGACGTCATACCCGGCGCTCTTCTCGATTCCCCAATGGTGCAGTATCTTTTACACTAGGGTCTGGGTTTTTCGGCTCTTGGGGTTTCTGCGGCGGAGGCTGTTTTGGTGGTGGACTTGGCTTACTCTCTTGGTTGGGAGGCTCGGGATCTTTCTTTGGGGAAGGGGACGGAGGCTTTGACTCTTGCTCGGACTTGCCCTCGTGTTTCTTAGGCTCTGGATCAGACGAAGTGGCCTGATCATCGGGCGCCGCTGCCTTTGGCTCCGACCCTGCCTGCTCCTTCTCACCACCTTTCGGTGGCCCACCCAGTTCCAGTTTCAAGAGGTCTTGCCCCACGGTGACGGTGTCCTCCTCTTTTGCGAGAAATTCTTTGATTGTACCCGGCTCGGGCGCGTTGACTGCAACGTCAATCTGTGCAATGCAATTTTGTGAGATAACATACTGTCAACCGACAATGACGGCTGGTACCTTATCTGTCTCAATTGTTGCTATTTCCTCGTCCTGTTCCACGTAGTCACCGATCTCTGCCCAGTTGCTTAGCTCTTGAAGGCTGTCTGGTCAGACCGTAGCTAATACTATGAACCCACCTTTTGACCATTGCTTGAGCGTGCCTTCAGATATAGACTCTGCCATCTCGGGGACCTTGACGATCTTGTCCGCTTGTCTCAGGTCAGGATTCGCTGTCCATTCAGTTGATGTCGCTACTGACCGTAGAGACGAGATTGGACCAGCGGTAATAAGTTGCTCGTTCTTTGGCTCCTATGGAGAATTAGACCCTTCTGCTAGATTATGTGCGCCTTGATGGTCACCTTGACAGGGAATGTAGAGTAAAGCTAGCTACAGAGTGAGACTTGATAGAGAAGCCTCGAGACACAGTTGGTCTAGCACGGTATAATGTCATTGGCCGCGAGCAATTGTGTATGGTTGTCGAGCTTCTCCACGATGAATCTGTGAGAGCAATCGAGCGTCTCCATTGCTGTCGGCTTGCCATGCTGGAAGAGATGAGACGCTCAGGACGCAAAAGAAGGCTTGATGGATACATAAAAACAGAGGAAGCACAATGTCATCAAATGAAAGTTTCCGCTTAATGGCTCATGCTGGCTGTGCTTTGACAATATGTAATTGTAGGGACGGGAGAGAGAGATTTCGAGCCTATTTCATCTATGTTCTGCACTTCTGCGAGACTGTGGAGAAGCGCTTGCGGGATATCTCCGCCCTCCGGAAGTATAGCTTTGACAGGATACACTCCCGCGACCTTCATCACATTCTTCAGGCATGTCCTTGACAGCAGGTCACTGGAGACAAGAAGAAGTTGACCTTAGCCTGCCACTCTCCGAAATTAAGCCGCTTTGGAGCCGTCGCCTAGCTGCTGGTGACCCTACGATTCACTGCAACGCCCGTCGTGGACCATTATGGCGAGCAAGCAAGCTGTCACGTAGGGACAATTCCCTCGTTTGCTTCGCAACGAAATTTTAGCTGACAACACCATCAGGTCCCTCTATCGCCGAAGCCTCAAGCTCGCTCTAGATTGGGCCGTCCACCGTCATATCTGGCGAGGCCAAGCTTTATACATCCGATCCCTTTTCAACGCTAACAAGAAAGTGACGGAGCCCAGACAGCAACGAGTACGCTTCCATATGAATCAGTCTCCAGCAATAGACCAGCCTTCTGACCAAATACAGGTCCTACTTCAAGAGACTGAAGCTTTGCTCGAGAGATGGAAGCATCCAGATCCTTACAAACCCCCTACGGCGCCTGGAGGTACGATGAGTCTTGATAATGATCTTTATGACCGTGAGCTGATTGGCATGGCAGGCTCGAAGTATGAAAGAAACATGCCCCCTCCCAACCTGGATCGTACGTGTCTCCATGCCATCCTTTCGCTTTGCCTGACCGTCGTACAGCTCCTCCACATATGACTCTCTAAACAGGTGATCCGGCAGTGACGGACAGGGGTTTCATATTTGAGCCTTGGATTGTATATAGCAAGAATGCCTGCACCAATACGCCATGGACAATTGAAGACTTTCTTCGTACCATGATTCATACCTACGTGCCCGGGGCGTCTGTTCTCCCAATTGCACTCCCACGCCCCACAGCTCTTGGTCCATGTGTGCCATTTGCTTCAGTCCACGTTGACTGTCAGACAGTCCAGTCACAGCCCCTGATCCGTCTTCCCCCAACAGTCTCGCGTATACCATTGCCATGATCCATGCAAAAGACCTACTAAGCCAAAGTCGATTTGTGAGCAATCAATGGGTGGCTTATCAATCTTATTGTGAAAATGCAGATATCAAGATCAAAGAAGTATTGGCAAAGAACGGAGATGTTGAGGAAAGGGTGTGATTGGATTGCCTTGATTCTTAGATGTCTAAGATCATGTCCATGCCGCTGACATAATGTACACCCTTCAAGACCACGAAGCCATTACCCTGGCTACCCCGAACCCCATTGACGCATCAAGCAAATGAAATCATGAACCCCCGCGCCTAGCCAACGGACCCTCTCTACAGCTCCTGAGACGCGGTCTTGCCACCCTTCATGGTCTTCTTGGGCAACAGGTCTGGCCAAAATGTTAGTACAAATAAAAATTGGAAGGAATGGGTAGAGGCAACTCACTCTGGTGGATGTTGGGGAGGACACCGCCCTGGGCGATGGTAACGTGCCCGAGGAGCTTGTTCAATTCCTCATCGTTGCGGATGGCGAGCTGGAGATGACGGGGGATGATACGGGTCTTCTTGTTGTCACGAGCGGCATTGCCAGCCAACTCAAGGATCTCGGCCGCTAGGTACTCGAGGACAGCCGCGAGGTACACCGGGGCACCTGGTCGAATAGTCAGCATTGCGAAAACAGGCGCAAACAGGTTGAAGTGTACTGACCAGCGCCGACACGCTGAGCGTAGTTGCCTTTTCGGAGGAGACGGTGAACACGACCGACTGGGAATGCGAGACCAGCCTTAGACGAGCGACTAAAACGGCGAGTGTCAGTCAACGAGCCACAAATTAATGAGGAGATCAGATGGAAAGCGACCAGGGTATCATTGAGGTCTAAGACGCGTCGCAAGCGAACAGGAACGTGCTGGCGTGAAATTGTTGAGGGGAAACACTCACGATTGTGCAGTCTTGCTGCCACTGGCCTTGCCTCCTGATTTACCTCCAGTCATTTTGTGCGAGATGTGGATGAAGGGAGAAAGATGGGTGAGATTTGAAGTATGGGCTGTATTGGACGTTATGAATGCAGCGTGAGTAATGTGTCGTGGAGTTGATACGGTCGATGGATGGAAGAAAGAAGCGGTTGCGAGGACAGTGGGGATTAAGTAGCAGCACGGAAGGTGGGTTGATGTGATGTGGGCAAGGCCAGGACGCTGTTTAGTCATTGAGTTGAACCAATCAGATGAGGGAGAATAGGCGTAGGTGAAGGAAATGAAATACCACTAGCGTTGTTGTTCGGTTTGTTATGAATTCACGGCCAACCTGGTTTATTACCTTGCTCCCTATCCGCTCCTTGGGCGCGGGGTGTTTTTGGCAGGTAATACGCTAAAGCAATCACCACTAAGCAATCACCACTTGCCTCCCTGCGCTATAAGTTCTCTCGCCCGCCCGCAACATCTTCGCATCCCTTCATCCATCTTCATTCACCCCCGCAGCCATTCTCATCGACCAACACAACCCACACTCATCATCCACTTTCTCACTCAACACTTCAATTCCACCTCAAATCCCATTTTCTGTCCAGAATGCCTCCAAAAGCTGCTGAGAAGAAGCCCTCCATGGGCGGCAAGGCCCCGGCAGGCAAGGCACCCCTTGAGAAGAAGGAAGCGGGCAAGAAAACCCCCGCGCCCTCTGGCGACAAGAAAAAGCGCAACAAGACGAGGAAGGAGACATACTCCTCGTACATCTACAAAGGTATGCGCCCGACTCCTTATTCGCACCGCATCGCGTGATTTCTCCCCTTCCAGCGGTGCCACTTCACCCAGCTTGGCTGCATGCAATCGGGCTCTGTCTTCCAGTCCAACTCATCCATGTTGATCGACATTTACTGACGCGTCTTCTCCAGTTCTCAAGCAAGTTCACCCTGACACCGGCATCTCCAACCGCGCCATGTCCATCCTGAACTCCTTCGTCAATGGTGAGCAATTCGATTCTGTTTCCAAAGTATTTTCGGACCTAATGCGACATCAGATATTTTCGAGCGCGTTGCCACTGAGGCATCCAAGCTTGCTGCATACAACAAGAAGTCCACCATCTCCTCCCGCGAGATCCAGACCTCGTATGTCACCCTCACCCATTGCGATCGCTTCATTGGCTCATTCTGATCTAGGGTCCGACTCATCCTCCCGGGTGAGCTTGCCAAGCACGCCGTGTCAGAAGGCACCAAGGCCGTCACCAAGTACTCCTCTTCAACCAAATAGACGTGTCACACATTCGTCAAGCATTGGTCATGATCTTTCGGAGCCGGATTGAACAGCGGTTGGGGATGGGATGCGTGAATCTTCGGTGTTCAGCGGGGTGTTTTTTAATGTGTCATGGAATGGCTTGACACGTGCTGGGGGCAGAGCTTGCGTCAGAGGAGGACCTGCATGTACCATATCAAATCCGAGCAAGCAAAGGATGATTATGCCCACGTTTCATTTGACAAGCAATGGTTTTCGCGCGCCTTGCGATCACGTTCTACATTTGCCATTCCTCTCATGTGGGCGCTTCTTTGCGCTAAGGGCCGTTTACGAACGATTCTACTTGGGATGACGGCGACACATAGATGACGAGTACTGCTGTGTGGCTTATGGTACATACTGTTGAGAACATTGGATTTACGCGGTTTTGCAGGCTGTATGCGCTTTTTGAGTCTGAGGATATTCGATGCTATCGGATGACGCCCTGTGGACACCTTGAGACTCCACATGCCATGCGTAAATTATAAGGTAGCATAAAGTAACCACTCAAACATAACCCTACATCGGGCGCTCCACCAACTCGCCATCCCCCTCGTCTCCCCCATCTTCATCATCAAAGGTCTCCACGTCGTCCACAGCACTCGGCCTCCCTGCCCCTTGCCCGTGTAGCGAAGGCTCTGTATCCGCCACATGTACAACAGCTTTCCCAGACGCTGTGCTAATAGTCTCTCGCCAGTTCTTCCATTCAGTCTCGTCCTTGATCAGGAATGCGAGCAGCATGCTGGGATCCATATCCTTCAACGGCAGCCTTCGTAATCGTCGAGTATGACACGAGTCGATTTCCTCCTTGGTGTATTCGGAAATGTTTGAGTGGTAAGGAAGCGCGGGACGGGTGTAGTGAGGGTCGAGGTAGAAGAATTGGTCGCCTTGGATGGCGAAGAAGTAGTGTGAGGATGATGGCCGGCCACCTGCGATGCCGACGGATTGGGGCAATTGCAGGGAGGCCTTGAGCGCTTCCCAGTATGCTGGTGTTACTCGATCAATGCCTAGGCGTATTCCAAGTAGGATAAGGACTGGAGTGAAGATCTTGCCGTCGCCTTTTGCGAGCTTTAAGAAATTGTCTTCGTAAACATCTGCACCGTCGCCGTTGACGTAGACCTTGAGGCCACTATTCGCGTATTCCTGAGAAAGGGCCCTGGAGATGATCAGAAGCGCGCGCCGGAACCTCAGGACAACACTCACTGTATGCACCGCGCCGTCGCAGACGGCCCAAACCACTCCCCTGGGTGCTTTCCACATGCCGAAGCCCCGTGCTGGACGAACTTATGTATCGAAAATGGTGCGCTGGGATCATCGGCAAACAAAGAAAGGAGGTGCCGCTCCTCGTCTGGCTGTTTTCCTCGCCGCCAATCTGGTGGCTTCAGCATACTGAGATGAGCGAGGTATCAGGGGCCGTACCTCTCCCCAAACGTATTGTTATCAGAGAGTTTGCTAGGAGGCATTGTCCAGACCGTATCATACACCCCCATCCAGTATCAGAAGTGAATCCCTGCTGGTCTGTGAGGCTTCTTAAACGCACTGAGAGTGTCATTGATGCATCAGACGATTTCTTGATAGGTGAGAAATTCGAGCGATATGTGAACCATGGCCGTGCTTCGCAGTCGTCCAGGAAATCCTTTGGCCAACCGTTGTCTGCCTTTCCATCATCCCTCTGGGCATCGTCTTTCGGTGCAGAGACCCCGTTCAGCGTGGCCTTCGGCACCGCTCTTGGTACAGATTCGAAGCTGTCTGCAAAAGTTTCATTGTGCTTCCCAGATTCCGGCTCTTGTGACCCGTGGCCATTCGGCAGTGGAGGCCTTGACCTATATGCCGTTCCCAGACACCATATCTCAGATCCCAAAACCCCATCATTCCTTGGCTCCGGGTCGAAAAAACGTTGCACGATTCGTTTGTAGCTTCCGAAGTCTACTGCAGACATGGTCCCAGTCTTGAGGAGATCCGGCCAGGATGAGTGTTCGTGCTTCTTCTAGATTGATGTGGCAGGGTCGAGTGCGCATAGATGCAGGTCTTCATACAGGGAAAATAAACGAACGGCCCCTCTAATTATAACAGTGCTAGAAGAGACTAGCCCGGGTCCCAAGAAGCCAAGCATGCGATGCAGGAGAGGAGAGGGTGGGACGGTATAGAGCTGTCTAGGGCTTAGATATGCGGAAGGAAAGAACCGCTTTTCATCACATCTTGCTTCGGTGGGTAGGGGGGCATAAAGATCTAAGCCATCTCTATCAGCTCTCGAATTGCAGGAACTTGGTTTGAGAGTGATGGATATTGAAGAAGCTCGAGCAGCAGATGACAAGAATGGTCACTTTCTCCATCGCTCCCACGCTCAGCCAAGCACGCCAGGCGACGAATCAGCGCCCAGCCGCTAAGATAACCTTGATAAAACCCACATCGGTATTTTGGTGCAACGCGATCCTCAGATGCTCATCTACCTTACATCATTTTTCGCTTACATTGCGTTGTTTCTCGTTTCTGCATAGGGTGCATAGATTTATTTCATAGAGGAACAACGCAAGGCAATGAATGGTAGGAGGAGGCCTGGGCAAGGTGCAGGAGGCAGAGCCTCTGCCGGTACACCAGGTCGCATAGCACCGCATCGCGGTGCTGTACGTCAGTCTTTCGTTCCCCGTGTTAATAATACCAACGCTCGTCTTAATGCATGGCAAGGTCAGTGACGCTGCGAGGGTCCTATTGAGTTGCACAAGAGTGCTCACATGGTCTTCAAGGCTATGCCCAAACTCAAGACTTCTCGATGAGAGAAGAAGTGCTTTCCACAGAGTTACATTACGACAATCCAAACAGCAATTTTCGCCATTCAAAAATCGACTTTGTCAGTGCTGGAGAGTTAAGTGGAGCTGAATTGACAAATGCTCCTCAGGAGGGCGAAGAGCTCGGCATCGATGTACAACCGCGCGCTACCAATGAGCGTGAAGCCCCGGGCTGTGAAAAAGGCAAAGGCGCTAGTGAAGGACTCGAACAGTCTTCAAGTAAAGCAGCTCAGGAGGGGGAACAGGTTTCAGATCAGCCATTACCAGAACATTTGCCACCTCATCAGCGCATGGAAAATATGAGTCTCCATAAAGAAGCAGCACAGGCGAGCAATATGAAAGGCAAAACGACCGAAGGGCTCAGTCTCGACTCCATGGGGAACGACTGCGTGAACAATGAGCCTGATGTCACTATGGGAAGCAACGACCTATTCTTCAATGACGTTCAAGGTTCAGGGAGGCCTGTGAACACAGGTCTTTCCTCTCCCATCATCAAACGCTCTACGTCCGTATCCTCGGAGTCAAGTGGGGAGATCATCGTATTCTCTGGAAGGAAAGGGCACGCCGAAGCCAATGTTAGCAAGCATTCCCTAGACAAAACGGGGCACAAGATTCGAATTCCTCGATCGGCGCCATTAAAGGCTCTGGATAGAAATGCAGGCAAAGTCATCGAAGACCCTATCAACAAACCTGACAGAAACGAGGCAGCAGCCGACGCTTTACTGGCTGCTCATCAGCCCCCGTCGCCGGACGCCACCAACTCGAACGCTATACAGGTTAATGGCAAGGGCAAATCGGTGTCGAATGGAAGCCACGCCCGGGAAAAGAAACGTCGACGATGCACGAAGAAGGTCACTCAAGAAGACGAGGTTCTTAGAGATTACATTGCGAACATAGAGGCTAACGGTAACGCTAACCGCGCCTTTGAGACCTCTGGACTTGACAACTGTGATTTAGGTGGCTTAGATGAATTGCATGACGAAGACGAGAGGCGTCTAGAATCGGAGGAACAAGACAAAACGACTTACAAAGATTACGAGAACTGGGATAGTGCGGACCTCCAAGATTTCGACGACTTCAGCACGTCAACAGAAGCATTTGAAATGATAGACCAAGTTCGTGCAAAACGCTTTAGACCATCAGGCCTCCAGTATCTCGTTGTTGGTGATGGCCAGGTAGTAGACGACGCGCGTTGGCTACCACTCAGCTATTTGGAGTCGACGGATGCAAGTGCATTGGTCCGTGACTTCGAAAAAAGGCTAATGGAACGGGACAAGCGGCTAGGAGAGATCGAAGACTCCGATTTGAGTTTTGAAGAAGACTTGAATGCGAGGCAAGCAGAGGATGAGCGGGACGAGGCCGATCTTGAAGAACGCCGTAAAGCACAAATGACAGATGGACAAATAGCACGACTCCTTTCAAAGCAAGAGGAGCTCGGAATAGAATCGAACGAGTTTGTTCTTTTCGACGGTGCTGAGCTTGACAACAACGAAATCCTCGAAGACGTGGAGATTGATGACACGTCCGACGGCGCGGACAATCCTAGATATCCTCTGAGATCAAACAAGAACAAGCGCGCCCAGAGTGGGGCCTCTTCCGCTCAAGCTTTTGCCCACGCGCTAGAGAAAGATCCTTACAGCGGCTTCGATGTCATGGACCGCAATAGGCCTAGCTTGCGCAAACGACCCAAAGGTCGCCGCGGGAAAATGCCGTTCGAAATTTCAGACTCGGAGTTTGAACAGTCGCTTCAGGCTCAATGGGAAACGGACAGAATGAAAAGGAAGGCCAGGAGGGATGAACGGGAGGAGCTCCGTGCGCAAGGCCTGCTGGGCAAGAAAGCAAAGGAGGGAAAAGCCGATGTGAATGCGAAATATTCTGAAGGTATCACTATCGCTGAGGTCAAGAATGAGATCCGGGATTTCTTAATCTCTTCCGCAATCTCGTGAGTCTCGACGGAGTGTTCTAACTGTATCTCGCTAACATATCTCATAGTCTGGCCTTACCACCTATGGGGAACACTGAGCGTAGAACGGTCCACGAGATAGCTAACCAATTCTCCCTCAAATCAAAATCAGCCGGCGCTGGGAAGTCACGCTTTCCAGTCCTATACCGAACCTCTAAAACGCGCCCGTTTCGTGGTACAAATGCGCACGACATTGACATCGTCCTGACGTCGCACAGATTCCTTCCTCGAGCGGACAAAGGGGTCAAACGAGGTCCTGCTGCCAGTAGGGGAGGTCGTGGAGGAGGCAAATTGGCTGCGTCATACCGAGAGGGAGAAGTTGTTGGGGCTGGAGCCGCTGAGCTTGGGCAGGAAAACAGGGGCAGAGCGATGTTGGAGAAGATGGGATGGAGCAGTGGGACTGCTCTCGGTGCTATGAACAACAAAGGCATTGCGGTACCGGTGGCTCAGGTAGTCAAGACGTCGCGAGCTGGATTGGGATGATGGCTTTTCTTACGGTCGAGTTTTCGCATTGCATGTTGGACATACTGCGTGTCTCGATTGCATATGCGTTGGCATCGTTCATGGTTGGCATATCATCAGCATTCGGTTGAGTACGTTGGCATAGCATCGCTAGGCCAATTGCGACTTTGTCACAAGCATAGCGTGCAGAATTCAGACACCTTGCATAGATAGAAAGAGACTATGATAATCAGGGGAAATGTACAATATTGCAAACAGAGTCCATTGGCTTCTGGTGCGAAGGTATCCCTCACTATTTCCCCGAGGGGTTCATCCTGTGAATAAATGAATACGACGCGAACCTATGAATTTATTTTGACAGTGGAAAATATAGATCTCCCTTGATTAAAACATTACAATTTCTATCACACACCATTACTACGAGGAGAAGGACCACAAAGGCCCTCAAAGCTCCCAATAGATACTCGATAATGGTCCCATAGCCTCATAGCCTCATAGCTTAAGATATATATCCTGTTGCTCTCCAGACCTTCTTGACCGCGATCCGAAATCCAGCAGAATCGTCTCCTTTTCCCTAAAACCACGTCCAGGGTTAGGGTTAGATGACCGGGCTAATACTCATCTCAGGCGAGCCACATACAACGTAGAAAAGATTGATCATTACAATGCATAGAGAACGATATGCCGGGTCGTGAACGAAGTAGCACAAATTGAGCGGCAAAATTTCCACCTTTGAGATAGAATCATCTATGGGTATCACATGTGAACCATTCCCTGCTGTCACACACCCAACCCGATCGCTATGCAACATTTCAGACACACTGCGTATAGTCCCTCAAAGGCGTTGGGGGGCTTCCTCACTTCGCGCGACTTTGTAACGCTCATCGATTCTTCCCTTTCCCACCTTTCGTGGGCTTGGGCACGGGCTGCGCATGTCCCACGTCCTTGATATGATTGAAGAGCCTCGTTTTCGAAGGAAAGCCTGCTTGACAGGCTGCGCACTTGAAATCTGTTCCAGCACCTGAACTGCTAGCAGTCTGCTGAGCGGCTTTCCTGGCGCGCTTCTCCTTCGCCTTGCCCAATCTGGAACGATGGTCTACTCCGCCGCTCTCCCCAGCCAGGGTTCCTGAAGCAAGGCGTTCGGAGAGCCCGTCCATCTCGTCCTTAGGGTCTGCGTCTGCCGAGGTGTCTTGGCCGAGGATACGCTCCTGCACCTTCTCCCTGGACGTATACTCGTCGTCTGAGGTGGAGTCAGACGTGCTGGCAGGATTGCCTGAAGCGGATGGCTCAGCATCCTCGCTCTCGGAAAATTGCGTCTCTGCCTGTGGCTCCCGATTGTGGTCCGATGTATTGGGGCCGTCAACGAGTTCTGCAGAATCGTCTGAACTTTCGCCCCTCGGCTGCTCTGGACTATCTTCCGACGTGACGGCAACCTCTTTGGGCGTCGGGCTAGTTGTGGCGCCTGTGATAGACTCACCTAGGCTGAGCCCCTTGTCTTCTTTCTGCATCTGTCTTCGAATCTGTTGAACGGCTTTGGAGTGCTTTTTGCTCTTTTCGTGCGCGTCATATTGCTTCTCGCTCTTGAAATTCTTGTTACACACAATGCATTCGTACTCTTCCTTTGGTATGGTCTCAGCCTCGTCGTCAGATACCCCATCCTCTTGAGGCTCAGCCGATTTCATCCACTGCGGGACAGTGCCTACGTCAGCCAACTTTGCTTGTTGAGCTGCTTTAGCTCTAGCGGCTTGTGCATTCGCAGCATCCCTGAGGACCTTCTGACGCTCTGCTTCTGTTTGCTGGTTCGCCTTGAACCGTGGATCTCGCTTTCTGACAAAAGCGACAAGAGAGCGCACGGCATCATTGAATCCACGGATGCCCTCGTTGCGGAGGCGCTTGTTCTCTTTCTCTATGAGACGTCGGACGCGTCGATCCGGCGCTTCTGAATATCGATGAAGATCTTTCCACGAGAAGCTTTTCTGAGTCGCAAAGCCATTCCACATAGTGTAGAAGGGTTTGACGACAGCCTCGTAGTCGTCGTCTGCATGACCAAAGGAGGGATACTCAATAGGCTCAAGACCCTCCCATTCACAAGCCGCCTCTTCTTCCTCTGCAATAGTTTCAAAAGTATCCCTGAGGCTGCCGTAGAAGCCTGTCGGTGCATCTGTGAAGTCTACCCGGCTGTTAAAGCGTCGGAATATAGATAGGATCTCCTCGGCCGTGGTGACCCTGACGTTGTGCTCGCAGTGGTCACCAGTAATGTCATCCTCGCCTCGAAGAATGGAGTCGCGGTGGGCGTCATACCAAGTTCTTTCTTGTGGATCCGAGAGTACTTCATAGGCCGATTGAACCTCCGCAAACTGCTTTGTTGTTTCTTCGACATCCCCGTAATTGCGGTCAGGGTGGAGTTCCAAGGCCTTTTTGCGATACGACTTCTTGATTCTGAGATTCATAAACACCTAGAGCCCCATCGCAGGGAAGTCTTTGCTTACTCGTCCTCCGAAGCCCGCAGGTCAACGGACAGCACTTCGTATAAATCTCGTTTCACACCTTGGTCCCGTGGAGCCCCACTGCCGTGCTCACTACTACCGCCACCGCCAGAAGATTGATTTGCGCCCATGCTTGTAGCTCAATAGCCTAATGATCATAATGCCTCGCTTCTTGGGTGTGGTGAGCATGTGTGGAAGATCACTTTCGCGGAGAAGCGCTGTGGATGTAATATTTCGAATGGATACTATTAGCGCAGTACACCTTATCGATAGTGACATCAGCGCGACGACCCCTTGTATGGTACAGTACTCAGGCTGGTAGAGTACAGATCTCTCCATTAAGGTACTATAACAGATTCCAGATCAGTATTGCTGGGAATTGATCCTTCGCAATCTTAAAAATGGCAGCCTCGTTAAACCAGCTCCCCCAAGAGGTGTTATATAATGTTTTCCTGCACGTCCATCCCACGTCTGTACCCACGCTGCAGCTCGTGTGCCATCGATTCAATGACATTTCACTACCAATCCTATGGCGACACCATTGCCAAACCCAATTCGAGTATTGGGACCCGAGGCATGATATTCAAAACAAGCTTCATGTTGAGGTAGAGAAGACCGATTGGAAGAAGCTGTTTGCAGAACGCCACAGTACCGACCGAGATGTTAGCCGTGGGATTGACAACATACTCGCTAGCCAGAATGATAGAGTTCCGAAGACAAAGAGTATCGTCGTGCACGGTTATGACACGAAGGATACTTTACTGCGGCATCTGAACGTGAACCGGGAAGTAGAGGATGTGCTGGCTAGGAGGTATTCCACATTGAGTTTAGAAAACAAGCTTCTACGTGCTGAGGGCTAGGCACAGATACTACACGTCTCAGCTGCTGGGCTGCCAGCATCGGAGAGTCGCAGTCCAAGAATGGATCAAGATTCTCACTGGGGAGTTTGTCCCTCTGGAAAGGGCTCTCGGAGCTTTTAATATGTTCGTCTTGCAGGATAAACACGGTGATTTTGACGAGGTCTGTAATGCCCTCTCAAGGCTTTCTAGTTGCTGCTAATCATCATAGATTACTGCAAAACTCGATGAGATCTCTAAGCAATTTCGACAGGAGAAGCCCGATTACATGGAACTCAATACAAAAGGGAAAGCCTACGCTCTTGCTGAGTATTTGAAGAGCCATGACTTAATTAGCATCAAAGATGACGTAGACGCCCATTATCACGACCTCAAAAACAACTTTATTGGCTTGGCTTTGTTTAGTGAGGATCATCCTTCGCTGCCACTTGTATCAGTCGCAATATACTGTTGTGTGGCCCAGCGGCTCGGGCTTGATGCTCACCCATGCGGATTCCCTTTCCACGTTCTTGCCATTGTTCGGCCGCCTGTTGGGCAATCTGCAGACGGACGAGACCTGGAGAGTGACTCGGAATGGGGGAAGCAATGGATCTATATGGACCCCTTCCGTTCGAGCACGGAGGCCTTGCAATCAGACCTCACTGCGCAGCTTGTATCCATGGGAGTCCCGCAGAACGCACACGCATCACTTTTGGACATATCATCCACCACTGCCGTTGTGCAGCGATCTGCCAAGAATATCATAACCTCAGTGCAAACACTGCACCGTGGCAATGGCGTTGCTTCGAACGGATCCACTTTAGACGTTGACAGCGCATTCTATGCAGCACTCTTGACCTTGGTCATTCTCGACGAGGGCAATACAGAGCCAAGGATGATGGGTATCCGAAGGGGCCGCTACGTGCCATATCTGTTGAAACTCTTACACGGTCCATTTCCCCTCGATGTTTGTATGATAAGGGATTACATTATTCCATTGTTCGAGAGCGCTCAGGATGGAGGAGAACTTCGGGACGGCCTCGAGGCACTTTTGCTAAATGACTCAACTCCCAAAGTTGTCAAAGAGCGATCTCCCGAGGCCTTAACGGCTGTTCAGTACAAAGTCGGTCAGATTTTCCATCATAAACGCTACCATTACCGTGCGGCAATTGTTGGATGGGACGTTCAATGCGCGGCATCCGAGGACTGGATGTCCCAGATGGGTGTCCACAATTTACCGAGAGGCAGGTATCAAAGCTTTTATCATGCACTGTAAGTTCAAACTCTTATTTACGAGAATCCACCATACTGACAGCTTCTAGTGTTGAAGACAACAGCACGCGCTATGTGGCTGAAGAGAACATCGAAATCGTGGAGCAGGATCCCGGTGAACAGCTGATGGCTCTAGCCGGTAAATATTTCAAGCGATGGGACCAGAACACGAAGAGTTTCGTCAGCAACATCAAAGATGAGTATCCGGATGACTGAAATGGCCAAGCAGAGCTGGATTGGACCAACAAAGGGACTGTCAGATCTTGCGTTTATATACAGCAAAAACCGTCATTCTATAGCTCAGCATGAATACGCGTCGTGTTGGTGTGATTCACAAGCTTAAATTGAGACTATGTCTGAGTAACGAAGTGGACAGTATTTGTAACGTAGAGAATTATTCATCAAGTATTTAGTAGAATTCGAAACCATCGACCGCACGCCTCGAAATGCATGCCTGAAAGGGTAGCGGTGTAAAGAATATGCTGAAGGTGTCTCATCCGCTATGCCCGTTCGCTCCTTGGCACATGACTCTCCCCTCAGTTAAAATGGTATTGATGCAATAATCACGCTGAAGGTGTCTCATCCGTAATGCCCAACCTCTCCTTCATAAGCTGTGCCTCTTCTGATGGACCGTCAATCCTGCCGGACTCGACCTGGGCGAGTATTGGCTTTGTCTGACTATCAAGTAAGCCAAACAGGAAGGCAACGATGCGTTCTTCGAATATCTCGATTGACAATTCATTGGCGGTCAGGCTTCGTAGGTGGCTATGTAGGTCATTTCCCGCTGCTGGTCTCAACTGGGTTGCGAGGTCAGCTCTTGTCGTCGAGCATTAGCAATCTGCACTCCTTACTTACATGATGCATATGCTCATCCCTTATCTGCTCCCAGCCTGCGACCTTTTCGTCCTCCCCCAAGAACATTACGTTGATCATCCACTCATCAGTGCCCTCCTCTGCTGCGCATTCCGCGTCAAAACCCCAAGCGAATGCCTCTCGCAGTAGCTCTGAGCGCGGTGATTTGTAGACAAGATATTGCTCGGCCACCGCCTGTGCCATGTATCCCGCAGCCAGTGTCATCCAGTCGTCCGTGATTGTGGATTCGTGCATTGAACTTGCGGCTGCCGAGAGTGACATGAACATGGGTAGAGTATCCATCAAAGAGATCAGCGGTGCAAAGTCCTGTGATTTGTGCTGGATGTGCATCGCGTCCTCAGGAGCAAGGTACTCTGTCAGGTCGGGTATGTCCTCACTCCCAGAACCGTCTTCACGAAATATAAAGGTCTTGACCTGCCCTTGGCGTTTAAGCCGTATATTTCGGAGGAGCCGTAGACTGCGTAGAGGACGTATACTCGAGGTAACGTTTCGCTTGGCGAACAGAACCGTGAACTTGAGGAGCCGCAGTCGAAATTCTAGATCTACATCGCCGTGGTAGCCAGGGTGCATGATTTTGAACATGACGAGGAAAGCTGGCCATCAGATTAGCCAGAGCTCCGGTCACAGAGCCTCATGGGACTCACAGTCTGCCATCTGAACGGCACTTTCTGATTCATGGTGCTCGTGAGAATCATGCCTACCTGAGTGTCTATGCTCCCAGAGCAAAGCCTTGTTCGCTGAGAAGAGCAGGTAGTCTAGAATGGCTTCGTCGACCTCTAATTGTGTTGCCGGGTCTGCTATGCGATTACCATTTGCCATGATGGAAGAGGTTGCTTGCATGAAGCTGCTGAGATCTCATTTGAGGCGAATATTTGTAGGACGAGCAAAGGCCCCGCATGAGGCAGCACACAAACGACCCGCGATTGCATGAATGACAGCATCATCCCTCGCCATCCACTAGGCAATGGCGATGGTGGCAGATACTGGCTGAGATAAAAGTGGGTGACATAGGTATTGGGAGACACGAATAAGAAAGGCGGCGTGGAGCACAGATGATGAAAGGGGCGGAGCTTTAATTTGAATGCAAGTTGGAAGCAGAAAATCATTCGCCTCGATCCATGTTGACCCACACTACGAATTGTAATACGGAATACTGCTTTTCGGATGCGTTGGACCGCGATGACGAATCACGTCTATACACAAAGTGCTCTCCTCGCTAATGCGGGTATCTACCAAATTGCTATGAAGCCTCAAAGCACCTTTTCTATCGAATTAAAGTGTTGCTGAAACCTCCGAAATTTCCTTCGCTTTGACATTCCTGGCGAAATGCTGCATCTTGGCCCCGAAGTCGCGGCCTCTTGCGGCTGCCCTCTGCTCGTCCGATTGCGTTGATTGCTGCTCTTCTAGGATCCCCATTCGCAGGCAGGCTTGCTTGTTGACGAGTTCCTGGCGCCATGCAACTAGCTTGGAAACATCCTCGATCGAGAGATTGTCGTCCAAGCAAGAGTCCGGTAGTCGAGCTTGGTCAATGTCTTGTGATGTCAAACCAAAAGCCGTGTCTGCGCTTGTTAGAAGGCCATCTGATTGAATGCCTCCCTCTTCACCAGATGTCAGAATGATTTCTCGCCAGTCTGGCTTGATCTTGTCCAGCCGTCTCGACGCAGCAGCGATACATTTGACATTTAGGGCAAGTGCAGGCACAAGGTTAAGCAGCGGATCCCGCACTAGGCTCAGAATAGCAAACTCAATCTGGCCTTCTTCGTACTGGGCCATACGAGCTTCAATGTCCGGCTTTGCTTGATCAAGCCAGTCGCCCTCTACAGGCCCTATGTCAAATCAGCTAGTTCGTAACATGAACGTAGAGGAAAAAGGGTTTACCTAGACACATAGGTTGCCTCTCTAGTCCATCGAGCTTCCAGAGGTTGTCCTCGATTGGCATGAATGCAATGAAGTGGAAGCCCGCCTCATTTTCATCCAAGTCTGCCTGGGATTTCTTCCTCTTCCCCTTTCCCTTCGCTTTTGCTTCATTCTTGAGCAGGAGATCTGCGTTCAGCATGTCCATCTTCCTATGCAGTGTGTCAACTCCAGCCTTGAATGGAGCTGCAACAGGCAACAATGGTCTTGCAGAAATCTCGACTCAGCACGGCTTAAAGGAAGTGTTTTCTGTAACGTACCGTGCAAATGAATTGTGGATCTCCTTTACAAATTCAAAATTCGCAATAGCATCACCCCGGAGAGCAGGGCTGAAGTTCTTCGTGAAGGATTTGAATTCCCGCAGATTGCCTCCAAGCTCTACACTAGGAATGTTGTTGACGATGTTGAGCAACGCAACGCTAGCACAGGCGTTATTGATGGTCTGGAAGGCGTCAATGAAACCGAAGAGGGTCTCAGAGAGCTGATTTACAGACCTGGTTGGCAAACCAGACTCCTTCGGGGCAACTCTGTTCCTGTCTCTCTGGGTCCTCCTCCGTCCACTTGAACAGAAATATGAGGCCATAGACAGGCCGGCTACTTCGAGATCAGAACCAAAAGAAGCCGAATAGGATAGGACGGGGAATGTACGGAAGTAAACAGAGCATTGTTCCATCCAAAGACACAATTTCCATGACCTTGACCCCTTTCACTCCGAATTTCTTGAGCATTACATTGAAGAAGGCCTGGCACAAAAGTCATTGAATGAAATAATTTATAAAGCAACCACAAATACATACAGGCTCGGATTCTATCTCGCAGAAACCCTTCCAATTTCTTTTGTCTTCACCTGATGCAGGGGCCGAAGGAGATTGAGGAAAGACCTTTGCCTTCGGAGTGATGGGAAGGGTTATTGATGCCATGTTACCATTTTGCCGAGTTGCTCGACGAGACATGCTAGCAATTCAACAACTGGTGCTTTCAAACCCCGAATTTGGGAAGAGAATGTAGTCATGAGACTCTGTGAGTGAATTGGACAGGGGGCATTATTGTCCATTCGGCAGCGACGGTGAGCCCTCATGTGCATAGACGCGCGCAGATTGAAACGACATCAAAGCGGAGTTGCGTAAAGAATAGATATAGTCCTATATAATTCTCCAGATCATTCACCTTACTTAGAAGAAGTCGAATGTCTGCAAACCGAGGTATCAAAAATGTTCTGCAGGTGTAACTGTATCGTAAAGCAAATTAATTAATATGTATTGAGCTTTTCAGCCGTTGGCGCGCGTCTCAAGCGCCTGAGTTTCCTTTTCCGAACAAATGTTTTCGCTTGAGCTTCTCTCTGATACTGAATCAGACGTGATGCTGCACTGAATACCGTGGCAATCCGGCCAAGGTGATGTTTTCAGGGCGCCCCATCTTCAACGCTTGGCATGCATATCTTGATTTGCTCGCGCCGACTCCGGTTCTACGTTGGACACCTGTGTTCAGCACTGTCTTGGAAATGAGATGAAACCATGAATAGCACACCCCGACTGCGGTCGGCCTTCCCATCAACCCCACCACCAAGCCAAAGAGCACGCGAGCAGAGCACTCCAGTGGCATCATCGGCCGTGCCCAAAGCATCTTCACCCCAGTCACAAAAAGAACTGCCAGTAATACCTTTTAACATTTTGGACGCCCCTTCTCAGCGATTGTACGTCTCCCTAGTGTATATTGGGCTGACCGTATGGCGGCTGTACGACTTCTCTACCTTGTTCTTGCATGATACAGATGGGTTCTGGTTGTTTACAAAATGGGTTGGCATTGATACCGCCTTCCTCTATGGCCTATCAGGCTTGAGGATCCCGTGGTTGCATTGGTCTTCGTCAACTTTCACTGTCCTCTTTATCGTCCATGGCATTCTCAACTGGATGCTGATGTTTCGAATACCGGTACCGCTCTTTAGCTGGATGGGAGCCTTCACCAAAGTTCTGTATGATAGGGAGCTCGCTGTTTCGGAGAAGAGTGTCAAACCAGCCTCTATCCTTCACAACTCCTCCCTTATCCTGGGAAAGCAAATAATCCACATCCTTCCTGAAGGGTTCGTGAAAGCTACCCTTCTCATATACGTTGAATACGCTGATATTTTCTAGCTCTTCTATGCTCAATCCGGACCACCTCTCCTTCTGCATTGGTGCACAAAAGCCATCTACTAGTATTCCCATACGCATCAACCAGACTACCCCTATCCAGATAGATTTGATTAGGGTCGATCTGGGGACTAACGCGAACGAGACCATCACGTTGTCCAGCAAAGAGATCAAAAGACTCAAGAAACATGCGGAGAAAGGCTACAGTAAGAATGACCATGCAAACCCACGGACATTACAGTACCAAGTAAAGCAGGCTGGTATTTATCGTCTTCAAAAGGTCATTGATGAGTCAAAACTGGAGGTACGAAGGGGAAGCTCAGAAGCCATTGTCCTTCAATGCCCAACAGCCTCCATGGGACCCGCACCGCAACACAAGTGCAAGGGGGACCTCTCCGACTTCTACCTGCAAGTCAACGCCACCCCTCCGTTGAAGGTCAAGTATAGCAAAACGATAAATCGGGACGATCAAGGGCACACTGTCCTTACCATACACCCTGAACACTTTGTGTCACCCCTGGTGCATCAACAAACTCCTGGAGCCTTGATCCCGCAAGGCTTCCATAAAGAAGTTTCATGGGCCAAATCACAGTCAATCAGCATACCTGTGAACGAGTCTCTCGGTGTGAGTGGTGGCTGGCAGTATGTTCTTGACGAGGTTCAAGATGCATCTGGTAACAATGCAAATTATTCGGACGTGCGGTCTCTGGAGTCCGGTCAGCACAAAGCTTCAAAGGGCCAGCTGGAACAGCATTTCTCTGTCCATGAGCGACCCAGGATTGCACTCCGTGGATGTGATACGCAAACTCCTCTCAAAGTTGAAAGAGGACGGATTTTGTCTCTGCCCATTCACATTGACTCAACGGGTGCCGGCAAATTCGATGATCCGCCATACGAATTGCTGTATCTCTTCACACCTCAGAAGGACTTGCTGCCTGACCAGAAGCACGCGAGCAATGCAGCAATGAAAGGAGCACATATAAGGGATATTCGCCATAGCTTCGAGATTCGTGAACCAGGTTTGTATTCTCTTGTGACAATTAATTCGAAGTTCTGCAGCGGCGAGGTCTTAGAGCCTTCTTCCTGCTTGCTACTAAACCCCCCAGAGCCGGACCTTAGCATTACTTCTGCGCCTATCCCTGACAGATGTGTTGGTAATTCTATTGGCCTCTTGGTCGATCTTGACCTGCTCGGCACCCCACCTTTCCACGTATTCTATACCGTTGCGCTGAGGGGAGGTGGTACCACACCAAAGATGCTCGAAGTCAACCATTTCCACACGCAGTTGGAATTGAAACCGTCACATGCAGGTCACTACACTTATGAGTTCGGACGTGTCAGTGACAGCGTGTACCGTGATACTCGGTCTGTCCTACACAAGAATCTCATCCTTGAGCAAGATGTCAAGCCTCCCCCTGCAGCCCGTATCCTTGACAGGAACTCACCTCGCAGAGCCTGCATTGGGGAGCCTGCTACTTTCATAGTTCAGATGTTGGGTGAACCTCCATTCAAGGTTGAATACGAAATCGTACACAACGGTCGACGAACGAAACGCTCGCTTGAAAACATTGAAGAACGACGAACTTTACTGAAGACAGAGTCCCTGAACGAAGGTGGACAATATGCTCTAGCACTTACAAGCATCGAGGATAGTTCTGGTTGTAAGAGCGGACTGGAAGACGAAGTCAAGATTGAAGTTGGTCTACAAAGGCCAAGAGCGTCTTTTGGCCGCATAGATGGAAAAATAGATGTCTCAGCATTGGAAGGTGCACAGGTCGACCTACCTGTCAAGCTGCAGGGCGAAGCGCCGTGGACTTTGAGCTACCGTAATATAGGCGATCCAACGGGAAAAATCAGTGAGAAAATTTTGCGAAACAGCAACGATCGGATAGATGTGACTGCACAGGGGACCTATGAGATCCTCAGTCTTCATGATTCAACATGCCCCGGCTCTGTTGATTTGGATGCCAATAAGTTCTCGGTCCATTGGATGTTGCGGCCCTCCATCCGAGTGGCCGAAAGCCCTTTGATCCTGCGCGTCCAAGACAAATATGTGAAGGAAGGGGTATGCCAAGGTGACGAAGACTCGGTCGACATATTGTTCACAGGCACTGCTCCCTTCAACGTAGAATACGAGCAACGCCATAAGCCTCGCTATGGATCACAATCTATGGCTGTCAAAAAGCTGAGTGCGGGGCTTGATGCTGCATCGCTTCAAATGGAGACCTTGCAACCTGGGCTATACGAATACAAATTCATAAAGCTGGGCGATTCGACATACAATCACGATCATCGCAAATTCACCCTTTTGCTCCTGCAGCAATCGGTGCATCCCATGCCGTCGGCATCTTTTACATACCCAGGGAAAACCTATAGGTATTGCCAGGAGGAAGAAGAGGGCGATGAGGTCGTGCCCATCACACTTGTTGGCCAACCTCCATTTCATCTCGAGCTCGAAATAAAGCACCAAACCGTCTCGAAACCAGAGTTCATCAACGTACCTCACATAGCCTCAAACAGCTACAATCTCCGCATTCCTAATCGTGTACTCGCTCTCGGCACTCACTCTGTCCTCGTTCGCAAAGTCCAAGATTCCCGTGGTTGCCAACAAACCATGGACGTTAACGCCCCCCACGTGCAAGTCAGTGTCGCAGACATACCAAGCATTTCTCCTCTGGAGGAGCAGAGCGACTACTGCGTTGGCGACCGTATCTCGTTCTCGCTGTCGGGATCGCCTCCCTTCAATGTGTTCTACAACTTCCAGGGCCATGAGCGCAAGGCAAGCGTCCCTAACACAGACTTTAGACGGATAGCGGAGAAGCCCGGAGTCTTTCTCATCACTGCCGTCGGTGACTCGAGGAGCACCAATGCATGCAAAGCGAAAACGAACATTGCTAAAACCATACACGAGATGCCAAGCGTAAGGGTCAGCAAAGGTAGGACAGCTACAGTGGAGATTCACGAAGGTGGCGAGACCGAAATTCAGTTCGATTTCGGAGGCACGCCGCCATTTCACTTCACGTAAGTCCTATCTACCCTTCATTCGATCAGTAATAACATTGGAAAAGGTACACACGAAGCACCAATCCTACACGACACAAGAAGGCAGAGGTTCTAGAGACCAAAAACGAGATTTCGCACGAACACAGCAAGACTGTTCGAGCATCGGACGAGGGTGTGTATGAGGTGGTGTCCATCAGGGACCGATATTGTGCATTTTCTACACAGAAAGCAGCGGGAAAGCTTGGTCAGAAGCTACTGACGAACCGGTGACAGTGGTCTATATTTGCAGGTGCATGTTTACGCATAGCGATGTGTTGGAGCGGTAGTAGATACCACAAATGTTAAATCATATTTCTCACCGATCGTTTGCGATCATCTGGAAAACCTGCGTCGTGGATACGAACATCCTCTTCATCGTTTGCTCTCAATCTTTGAGATCATATCGCCTCCCAGCCTACCGATATCATGCAAAGTCGCTTCCTTGTTAATCGCAATTCTCTCATCCTCTCCCTCAACTGGGAGTGTCGAGTATCCAATATTGACCTTCCACGATCTCGGCCCGGTCTGTGGATTCCACAGTCCTGCGATGACCGACCCGCCATTTCTGTTGTGGAAAAACAGTACGTTGCTGCCGTACAGACTTCTCAGCTCCGTTATGAACAGCTGCACTGGCTCGAACCCCACAAAACTCTTATGCACTCCGTCCTGGATTTGCAGATTCTTGAAACCACTCTGCTTTTGTTGGTGTTTCTGGCCGTAGCTGGTCACCTTCGTGTCTAAGTGGATGATGAAATCGTAATTCATCAAACTTGGCACGAACAAGGCTTCTGGTTGCAAGTTCACACCCTGTTCCTTGGCTAAGCCTATAGCTGCTCCGGCAAGACTTGTCAAATGCGCCGCTATCACCTTCGATGGTCCTGTTTCCGTCCATGCAGTCCCATCGGGGTCAATATTCGAGGCGACAAACATGGCAATTCTGTTCATAGCCGGGTCGATCTTTCTCCAAGCCTCGAAGCGTAATCTGATGGCATCAATACCCTGAGTGCTCATGTCGCCGTTGAAGTCCATAATAAGCGGATCGCATCGCCAGTCCCATGTCGAAAGGAATGAGAGTGTCCTCAGGAACCCTGTCATTGCGCTCCCCGGAATCGACCATGGGCATGGGTGGACGAATACTCGACTGGTCAGTAATTCGAGGAGTTCGTCGCTGACTTGATCGGAGAGGAGGTGGCAGTCCCGCCATTTCTTCAAGAGCCGCACGCTAGGCGAGAGGGGCGGGAAGCGAGTGCTCAATGCACGGACCGCTTGAGTGTGAAGGGGTAATTGGATGAAATTCCGTTTGTAGGCTGAGAGAGCGGAAGCGGCGGCTTCTCTAATGGCGGCAGAGTGAGAGCTCGACTTCAGCGTGCGCTCGAGGAGAGAAAGCTCGCGTTCATGGTGGATGCGCAGCTGGAAAGATGCACCGGAAGGATAGAAGATGTCCATGAAGACAGCGTTAGTGAGCTCGTCAGCTGTGTCTTCGAGGCCAACACGAGCGACGAGTTCTGGGATGGACTCTTCGAGCAACTCGCCGATTTTCAAGAGGAAAGCGAATTTTGTTCTCTGGACTGCAGTAAGGTCGTTGGGCCAACGGGCAGAGCCTTCGAACTGGACGTAGGCCTTTGCTGGGCTCATTTGACCTCGAGCGGCGTCTAGGAAGGGAAGGTTCAACGACGTGTACCGTAATTGCGGATCACCAGCAGAGACTTGCCGGATTTGAAGCGGCAAGCCTTCAAGACCTCTGATGTTTCTTTCGAGCATCTCGAAGGCAAATAACGCCGGTTGGTAAAGCGCCAAGAAATCAGCAAAAGCCATGCTATGGCTAGGGAGCATATAATCAAAGGAGTCACCAATTATTTTGATTTTTTCGACTTTCTCCTTACCAAAATGTCTTCCAATAACGTAACTTATGATTTGGGACAGCACGCTATGCTTCGAATCTGTGTTTGACCATATCAAGCTTTCCACGATACTCCCGTCTTTAAAACGTCGAAGTTCTGCTTTGTCGCCCCAGAATTCCCGAAAGCCGGCTGCAGCTTCTTTGTTTTCGGTAGGGGGGCCCTTATCCACGCTTCTGTTGATATACTCGGGGTTGGTAAGAAGCCCAATGGAGATCTCATCCGAGTCCGAACGCAAGAATGACGTTGTAAGCGGCCAGGGTCTTGTTGCAGGCTGCTCAACCATTGCGAGGTTGATACGATCACCGAGACCATTTGTAAGCACATCATGCAAACGCCGAGTAAGCGTCACGATATTTTCGGATCCTTGCGATGCAGGAGGCCTGGATTTCTGCGCATTGTGGACTGGAAATTTTATGAGCCGATCGAACTTTTGCAGCGTATCATCGAGTCTAGTGATGAAACATGCGTTGAATTGATCCACGAGCGGATCATTGAGAAGCTTCAGTGTGTTGCTGGCTTCAAGACGAAGCGCGGCGTAAGACCAGGGCGTCATCTTGAATAGAATGTTTAGCCCTCGAATACCATCAAATAGAAGTGGGCCATCGTGGCCAGCAAAACCAGTATATTCAGATTTGACAAATGCCGGCTTTGAAATCAAATCTGAGGTAGAGAGGTACTGAAGAGTAGCTTTGAACATCTGGTAGCTACTGTAGCCTGTGGACAATGGTGGTTTCCCTTGGAATCCGCCTCCCTGCAGTAATAAAGCGATGGTACAAGCCCATTCGAATGGTCCAAAGCCACCACCTGCTAGTCCTGTGCGGAGACCTCGTTGCCGAAGCCACACGCTGCCAAGCACGCAAGCATCATTGAATGCATCTGCATCGAGAGAGACAGAGTGTAAGTATTTCAAATAGTTTAAAGAAGAGCATTCAGATCTCAACGAAGCATTGTACAGGGCACTGGCTGTTTTGGATGTGGTGGCGAGGCCATCAGTAGAGAACGTTTTTGGGAGACAATTCTTGTCAGGTAGGATTTTGACCAAAGGAAACAAGTATGCGTCGGCCGCGAGCAAAATCCGGATCTGACATATCGACCTTCCGAAATCATCTTCACCAGCACCTGCTGCAATTTAAGTCTATGCGCCGTCGACGAGGGCCTAGTGAGCGAGCGTACCTTTGCTTGAATCAAGGATGATTATAGGTTGTAAATGATTGTCGTTTTGATAGTGAAATTTGACATCAAAATCACTAGCTTTGTCTTCCTGGAGCCCGGAAGCAAGGCAGGCAAGGTAGTACGCTCGCTTGTAGAAATATCTATAATTAAGATAGTCCTTGTCTTGGAATAGGTGCTGACACCGGAGTCAGAATGATCAAGATAACGGAACGCCTCTATCTTACCGACGGCATTGTGATTGCTAGGTCGATGCCAAATTGATCCTTGGTTTTGATCGCAGTCTTCCGAGCATAGCTACCAATAACGTTGATATTAGTCGGCTTGGAGTAAGCAAGTTTGTGATTAGCATCGAGCCTTGGTCGTGGTTCTGGAAACGGTATTGTGACTCCATGGGTCTTGGATTGCAGTTGCTCTGCTTCTGATACCTACTGCCATTGAGAACGTGCCATGTACGTTTTGTAAGAGCCAACATACAGAGAGAGGTTCTCGGCTTGGTATATTCTCTATAATCCCTTTGAGCTTGCGAAGAGCATTTTCGGCCTTCGCCATGCGCTTTTGGTAGTCTGGTCGCACTTGTGCGAGTAACTCGTCAAGCTTGAATTTGAACAGACTCGAATGGTGAGCCTCGGCCAGGAACGGGCGGGCTGTACCACGTGAGTAGTTTGCACTGTGCTGCGGCTTTGACTTGGCCTGGTGATAAGATTGTTGTTCTTGGGCTGCATCGAAATCTTCATTTGATGATTCGCCCATCTCGCTACTGGTGGTGGAGAATACTTCCTGATCATTGTCATCCACAGGAGTGTGGGTGACTTTCCGTTTCTTCAATGTAGGGGCAGCCATTACAATAATATGCAGGTGAAACCTATATCTGGAAGATGGTAATGCTGGCAAATATGGAATAGAAGAAGGTAATCACCATTTGAACCTTTTCATCTTTTCCGAGTTCTCGTTTTCCTGCTGGACCCTGTGGGGTTTGGGTCACGTGCGTTGGCTTTATCAGACTCGGGTAGATCCGTAGTGTACCCGTGACGCCCACTCACCTGCCATGTGGTGATGCACGCCAAGATGCAAGGGGCCGAAAATCGGCACAAGGGCAGGAACTAAGACCGTTGGATGCCTTCCTATCGCTGATTTACTGTTGATTTGAGATGGGTCACTCGCGCCGAATATGTCTACTACGGCGACATCGACCATGTCTCCGCACGATGTTGGCCAGCCAATTCCGCCTGATACCGCGCATGTAACGATTCCTTCTTCGAAAAGCCACGGCCAGTCATTGCTGACAATTTTCTCAGGCGGTGTCCGTGTCGCTGCCAACATGGAAGGCGAACGTTGGCTACGAGGAAGGCGAGGACTGGGTCTTGAGCAAGATGAAGACAGGCTACCCGCGGTACGCATTTGTCCGCACCAGCGAAGAATCGACCTAACCCTCTTTCCAGATTCTTCGTGCACAAGACCATCCAAGCTTTCGCAGAAACCATTGTGCACCGTTATGGCTCTCCGAAAGAACACGCGTTCCTGTTCTCTTCGCATGCAGTCGCGGCGAGATGTGTCAGCTTCTTCCGGAATCAGATATCCTTCCTGGATACAGAGAGCACGTTGAGAATAATTGATCTGTACCCCATAGCTGGCTCCGGAGACAACGATGTGGCCCATTTCAACCCAGAGAACCCGATCATATCTGCCGTCCTCTTTCCAAAAACTCATACCAACATCGCCAAGACTTTCTGGCAACATTCTGGAGACGGCGTCTCAAGTCGTCGCGCGGAGTATTGCCACAAGGCCTTCAGAGATGGTCATTTGGAAGCCAGGCGGGGGAATCAAGTTGAAAATTCTACATCGCTGTCGAAAGGCCCGAGAAGATATCAGAAGAAGGTCCCTTCTGGAAACCTCCCAATTTCCATACCCGCTCGAACGCAACGAGCCCATCCGTCGGAAGGAAAAGACTGTGTGCAATTCGTCGAGGAGCGTTTCGGAAGGAACCTAGACATTTCGCTCGCCAACAGTGCTAAGCTTGCAATTCGGAGGCGGATAGCCGGTGCTTTGACGGCTAATGTAGACCTTCAGGAGGCTTTGAAAACACACAGTAGACCCCCAGCACGTACAGCGCAGGTTGATGGTTTCTCCGACGACGATGTTTATTTATACCCCTGTGGCATGAGCTCTATATTTAATACGCATAGAATAATGATGGCCATCCGAGGCCAAATGAAAAGCGTGAGCTATGGGTGTGTTCTCTTCGGAACATGCGATTCTGGCGATGACTGACGTTGCACAGATTTCCTTATATTGATACCCTCAAGATTCTGGAGAAATGGGGCCCTGGTTGCGTGTTCTACGGCCATGGAAGTTCCTCCGACTTGGATGATTTGGAGGGCCGGTGTCAAGGTGGTGAAAAGTTCCTTGCCCTTTTTTGCGAGTTTCCGGGCAATCCGCTTTTGAAAGCACCAGATCTTCAGCGAATTCGGTCCCTTGCTGATCGCTATGATTTTGCTGTTGTCGTCGATGAGACCATTGGCAACTTTGTCAATGTGCACGTGCTCCCATACGCGGACGTCGTGGTTAGCAGTCTTACTAAGGTCTTTACTGGGGAATGTAATGTCATGGGTGGCAGGCAAGTCCATCGGTCCTTGCCAATGATTTTGCTGACTGGAAGGAAGCTCGGTGCTCAATCCGCAAAGTCGATACTACGATCAAATAAAGAAGTTTATGGAGATAGACTACGAAGATAACTACTGGTCCGAAGACGCTCTGTTCATGGAGCGGAATAGCCGCGACTTCGTCTCACGTATCGACAGGATGAACAAGAATGCTGAAGCAATCTGCGATGCCCTTAAAGCCTCCCCCATTGGTGGGTGCACTCACGATGGCCTTGCGGCCACGGCTAATCACTCACACAGTGAAGGAGGTCTATTACCCGAAATATAGCGCAACACGCGTGTACTATGACAATTGCCGCAACGAGAACGGTGGTTATGGCGGGCTGCTCTCGGTGACGTTCAAGACAACCGCCCAAGCTGTCACTTTCTTCGATCGGCTTGAAACAGCAAAAGGACCAAGTCTTGGAACAAATTTCACGTTGAGGTGGGGAATCTCCTGACTAAGGTTGGTAGAGTTACTTACTCGTGAACAACAGTTCTCCATATGTGATACTTGCACATTATGAGGAGTTGGAATGGGTAAGGACTGGGTGTCTTCTTTCACACTTCCGCCTGCATGAGCTGACCTTTTCAGACCGCACAATTTGGAGTGGAAGCGGACCTTGTGAGAATAAGTGTCGGTCTGGAAGACTCAGCAGACCTTGTATCCAAAGCAAAGCGGGCTCTGAGAGCAGCGGCAGAAGTGAAGTGAGCATATCTGAAGGGGGAATGCGCTCGGTCAAATTCTCGGCTACTTGTAAACTCTGCTTGGAAAATGTATGTACTTCGTACTGTAGATAGAACCAGTCTTCCTCGACGGAGCCTGAAAGAGATGAGTCCAGTCACTGTTTTCGTAGGTGAGTTGAGATTATCCCTCCCCGCCCTCTCATCCCAAGCTTCCGAAGTTAGGGTTGAGCCCTATCTTGAAGGCTACTGCCACGCGTTTCCGTCGGCGCGTCTGCCATGTCCCAATCTCTCAAATTCTCCTCTTCTCCGCGACAGCAACCTGCACCTGCTTCTGCCTATTATGGCGCCGATAAAGCGTCACCGGAGCACCGAAGACGAGGGTGAAACCGAGATACTTGACGTTGAGAGTGCCTCATCGGGTCTACAGCAGGCTTCGGTAAGTCTACAGAGCAAATCTCCACGTGCTGTACTGACAACGGAGCAGCGGAAGAAGCCTCGAGTATCCTACGATGCATCAGACCACCCAAACTCGGACTCCGACGATGCCGCGTTCTTGCAGCAAGCAACACAATTCTCCACTCAGCAGAGAATCAAAGCCCAAGCGAAGAATGCACCCGCAGAGAATGGTATCATTGAGATGGTCACGTGCATCAACTTCATGTGCCACGAGCACCTGGAAATCGCCCTTGGACCCCTCATTAATTTTATCATCGGACAGAACGGTAGCGGCAAGAGCGCAGTGTTGACAGCAATTACGATCTGCCTAGGAGGGAAAGCTAGTTCTACCAATCGTGGGCAAAGCTTGAAGAGCTTTATAAAAGAGGGCCAAGAGTACGTGAAGCACCTGTGCATACGGACACCTTGCTGACCAACCCATTAGGTCCTCAATTCTCGGCGTCAAAATCAAGAATACAGGGGAGAGTGGGTATCAGCAAGATGTCTACGGAGATTCTATCGTCGTTGAACGCCATTTCTCGCGATCGGGTAACAGCGCTTTCAAGCTGAAAAGCTCTTCTGGAAGGCTTATCTCTACTAGGAAGAGCGATCTCGAAGAGATATGCGACTACTTTTGCCTACAAATTGACAACCCGATGAACGTGTTGACTCAAGATATGGCAAGACAATTCCTCAACAGCTCAAGCCCCCACGAAAAATACAAGTACTTCATGAAAGGGACCCAATTGGAACACCTTGATCACGACTACCTCATTGTCGAGCAAAACCTCGAAACAATTGAAGCAGAAGTGTGGAAGAAAGCGCAAGACTTGGAACTTTTTAGAGAAGAAGCTCGCAAAGCGGAACACTTAAACGCTCAGGCCCAACAGCAAGATGCACTGCGAGAAAGGATCAACGTAATCGCGAATCAAATGGCATGGGTGCAGGTTGAAAATGAAGAGAAAAAGCTGCAGGGAGGTGATAAGATAATACAGAAGATGAATGCTTTGATTGAGGGACTTAAAATGAAAGCAAGCGGCATGAGCGAAGCTTTCAGTCAAACTGAGAAAGCCGACGAACATGCCAAAAGGGTCGTTGATGAGGCGAGGACGGGCCTAGCACCGTTGGAGGGAGAAAAGGTCCAGGTCAAAGCCGAACATGACAAATCCAAAGCCGAACAGATGAGCTTACAGGTAATGCTATTGTTCGTGGTCTGAACTTTGCTGACATAATTAGACCCAGGAACGAGGTATCGTGACCGAGTTGAAAGGGGCAAAAAGGCAAATCGAGACCCTTCAAAAAGACATCGAAGAAGAGTATCGTAGGCTCAATGATGTCGATGGCGGAGGGCATGCCCAGAGGCGCAGAGAGATCGACCAGAGGAAGTCCGAGGTAGAAGAACTCAAAAAAGACATAAGAGATCATGAGAACGAGCTTCCCGCTCTCAATGACAACAAACGCCGCGCTGAGCAGGAGCATGTGGCCTCAAAAGATTCCGTGAGGCATAAGCGGCAAGAAGTGCAACAAGCTGAAAATCGATTGAATACTCTGATGAGAGATCGAGGACAGCAACAAAACGCTCATTCTGCCAACATGCCACAGCTTTTGAACGCCATCCGCCAGGACGATGGATTTATTCAGAAACCAGTAGGACCAATTGGAAACCATGTGCGACTGCTCCAGCCTACTTGGTCTAGTATTCTAGAAAAGTCATTTGGAGGAGCTCTCGACTCCTTTATTGTGACGAGCAAGGAGGACCAAATTAGGCTTTCGGCATTGATGCAACGAATCAATTGCGTATGTCAGATCTTGATCGGAAACAACACAAGGATCGATACCACAAACCATGAGCCAGATGCGAGCTTTGAAACCTCGCTCAGAGTCCTGGAGATGGACAACGACCTTGTTAAGAGACAATTGATCATCAATCAAGGCATTGATCAAACGATTCTGATCCACGATCGAAAAGAGGCTATTGATGTGATGAATAGCGCTCGACTTGCGAACGTCAAGCAATGTTTTGCCCACAATGTTAAACCTGGAACAGGAATACGACTGGGGTATGGGCACGGCGGTGGCCTTTCAGAAAGTTACATACCGGCATTCACCGGGAACCCGAGGATGAAAACCGACATAGAGTATCAAATCAATTCTCAACGGGATCTAGTTCACAGCCTCAAATCGGAGCTGAACAATCTGGAGCAGCGCCAGCGAGAGAAAGCAAGGAATCTGGTTCAATGCGAGCAGGCTATTGGCAAGCACCAGCAGACCCTTGACAACAAGCAGATGGACATACAACAAGCCGAAACACTTGTCGAAGAACTGCAAGATGCTCTAGATAGGGACGCCATCGAGGAAGGTCGCCTGGATCAGCTGAAAGAGCAGCTAAAAGAGGCGGAAGAAGAGAAGAGTACCCACGAAGGTACTTATGAAGAGGCAGTAATTGCAAAAGACAAGGTGAATGAGTCTACAAAAGCAACGAGAGCTCAAATGGCGCAACTCGACAAAGAAATCAAGGAGGCGGAAGCAAAGGTCCTAAAAGCCGAACATAAGGCGGCACAACGAGCAAACGAACGCATGGCTGCTTTGCGAGATAAGAATGCTGCCATAGAGGGTGTAGACAAGGCAGTCATCGAGAAAGATACGCTCAAGGGGGAACGCGATAGACAAGCCGCAATTGTTGAAGACTTTAACACCCAAGCCCAAGAGGTTTGCGCCCGTGTGCCTATCGAACAAGGCCAGACCGAAGACTCTCTCAACAGACTGTATAACAAGATCAAGAAGGACCTTAAGAACGCCGAGAAAAGGTAGGTCATTGCAACTCCGTCGAATGTAACTGCACTAAACACAAAGCAGAGTGGGTGGCTCTCGAGCTGAGATCGCAACCAAAGCAGCCAAAGCTGTCGAGGCACGTGATCGCGCTCAAAAGGAAGTAGAGAACATCGAGGAGCTTGGCCAGGTAAATACATTCCTTGTGAGGAACCTACCGATGCTGATTTGTGCCTTAGCTTTTGAAACTTGCCCTCGTCAACCGAAGAGCAAGATGGGAGCAATTCACGTTGTTCATCACTGCACGAGCCAAGATCCAATTCTTCTACTTGCTCAGCGAGCGTGGTTTCCGCGGTAAATTGCTGGCAAACCACGACGAGAAGAAGCTTGATCTCAGGGTGCGGAGCTGCTTCCTTCCCAGGCATATGTTCTGCTTGGATGGTACTGACCAAATCCTAGGTCGAGCCGGATGAAACCCAAAAGAAGGCAAAGGGTCGTGGTACCCATGGCTTGTCCGGTGGCGAGAAGTCGTTCTCCACCATCTGTCTCCTCTTATCTATCTGGGAAGCGATGGGTGCGCCAATTCGCTGCCTCGACGAATTGTACGCTCTTAATCACCCCACCTTGTCTGCGCAGTCCCCGGACTAATTGAGTACAGCGATGTCTTTATGGACAGTGTCAACAGAGAGATCAGTATGGAGATGATGGTAAGTCTCACCAAAGTAAACACTCGACCCATTAATGCCAATACCTTCGTGATAGATCAAATTTGCGCGCAACTCCGTCGGCCGTCAATTCATTCTCATCACGCCTCTGGGGGTTCATAAGAAAAACATGGACGATGCAGATGTCAAGACTACCACGTACGTCGTTCTTCCTCCTTGGCTTGTGTACTTGACAATGGCTGACCTTTTGCCAGAATGGCTCCTCCGGGGCGTGGTCAAAAGACCTTGAACTTTCAGCCAGCATGAGAGGGCCACCGAAATGGAGATTCGTAGGCTGAGGACTAGGCTGAGGTGGCCCACAGTCCGTTGGCTCTCTTCTAAGAGTGTCAGCTGCCGGGGCGACCATTCGATTGATCCATTGGGATGTTTTTCTTCTTTGGCGACTGCCTGTTTCTTTTCCAGCCAATGAATTGGAGTGGACGTTCTTCAAGCGAAGAGTCTCCCCATATACCAGGTGAGAGAAGTGAAAGCTTATGCCTTTGTAAAAACATAAGACAGTGCTCTAGGCCGTTCCCAGCAATTGAGAAATGTAGTATTGTAATTCAAGGTACTCTTTCCTTCATTTCCCAGCAAATGAAAGTCTTCATGAATGAGTTGCATTCACTGCCCTTCTTCCCAAACTCCATCGAGATGCGATGCATACGACCGAAACCTCCTTCATCCTCTCATCTAGACACCCAGATGAGTATGCCCTCGAAAAGCTTCTATTGAAAGTTTTACACTGATCTTTAGACCATATCATACTTTCACAACCTTGAAACCCACCAGACTCGCCCTGGCAGCGATAAACACAAGCGAACCCGCAGCCATCATGATCCCACAGAAGATCTGGAGATTCAAAAAGTTTCCATGGTCTTCGGTGACAAGCTGGCCTGCGATTGGATTGCCCTATGCAAACCCCCGAGTCAGTTACTGAAGTTTCCAATAACGGCAATAGTCCTGCGGGGTTGCAAAGGAAGCACACTTACAACAAGAGCTGCAAAAGCGACCACCATAAACATAGATCCTGTCCTGACCCCCAACTGCCTGATATCACTGATCTGCGCAATCATCGCTGGTGCCAAAGAGACAAAGGCGCCCGAGGTAAAGCCGTAGAGAGCGGAGAAAACGATGAAAGGCACGTTCCCTCGTGCCGGCAGCCAGAGTGCCAGGACGAGGATGGTGGATAGTACTGTTGTTGCTATCATGACGTTGAATCTTCCCACCTTATCTGCGATGGCGCCAGGAAGTGTCCGCCCAAATATAGAGACGGCGTTGAGGATGGAAATGAGGTAGGTGGCTAGCCTCGCGCTCATACCGTAGTATTGGGCCGACAGAATGACGAATGTGAATGGGATGAACATGCCGAAGAAGAAGAGAAACGAAGCGAGAACCATCAGGGCGAAAGGGGGTTCTTTGTAAGGCACGATGAACTCCATGACAGTCCATGGTTTCCTAACAGGTGGAAGGCGGCTTTTGACGGTCAAATTGGCATGGACCATTAGCCCGAGGATGATGAAAGCCTGTATGCGCATGGACCAGCCGAAGCCGACTTCATCGATGAGCTTTGTGACGGAAATTGGGAAGATGACGCCGCCGAGAGAAGAGCCTGAGGCCATTACACCGAAGGCGAGGGCACGATTTTTCTGATTCAATCCGAGTCAGCATTGGCTGTTCGTGATAGCCTCTAGAGCCGGGAATCATGTCTACTGCATTGACACTCCAAATACAAGGTTCAAGTCTCGAGAGGCATTTCACCATAGGGTAGCACAGCATCAAAAAGACTCACAAAGAACCAGGTTCCTACAGAAGACATTGCGGGATAAAAGATAAGAGATGCGCCGATGGGGCTGCAGACTCCTACAGATTTGTGAGTTAGAGTAACGTTTGTGGCACTTGGGGAGATGCGGACCTTGAGATAAGAAGAATTGGTAGTATTCAGAGCTGATGGATGCCATCATCAGTCCGAAGACGTGGAGGAATGTTCCGGCGAGAAGCATATGCTTCGGGCCATACGTGTCGTATAGTTTCCCTGCTATAGGCCCCTTCAAGCTATCAGCACTGGAGAAAAGCGGAGCATACACCGCAGAGAAGACTCACGCCTGCAAACATGACGAAGATCTCCATGGACGGGATCCACGATATAGTGCTAGGAGTGTAATTGGACAGTTGATGCGTCTGATAGTAGGTCTGGAATATACCAACAGCTACACATATCAACTAAGCTGTAGTTCATCACCAGCGTTGAGCAGGGAGATACTACTCACCGTTGATCCAGCCAAAACTAACAAATAGACAGGCGAACGACCCTGAAACCGCCAGCCATGCCTCCCAACCACCATCCGGAAATGACCTCGGATCCATGGGGCCTGGAGGCGCTTCTTCTTCCTCTATTTCTGCCTTTTCCAGGTCGGCATCTTGGGGCTCATCTGCCGTCTCGGGCATCATGTTTGCGTCTGTCGCTTGCGGTCCGGCATGCTTCTCATTATGCGGTCTTGAGGAAATGTGGTGGTCTGGTGCTTTATCCTCGGCCACGGTGGCCGACGAGCCTGAAGAGTCGGCCATTGAGAGAGAGGGAGAGGAAAGGGTGTGGGCCAATTGGCTTTGTCTGTTTATCTCTGCTCAATTGTGGCTTCAAGAACAAGAAGAACGGGACCTGTTCTATGTGAGGATGGTATGCGGCGGAGAAATATCTGGAATAGTGGGTGCATGGTATAAATGGATATGAGATCCCATTGAAGTGGTGGGGGAAGTTGTTCGGTCTTCGGGTTCTATATCATGAACAATGTCCGAAGCGGACAGGGTGACAGTGGAATATGCTTTGTCAGCCTCTAGTACCGAATAATACAGAATATTACAGATAAGCGGAGCGATGTAGATGGAGCTATAAAGTACATCCACTCTGCCTGAGCCATCAAGCATCAACACCAACACTGGCATTACTTTTTGTGATCAGCTGGTCAGATGCAACATATTCAATCGGTCTCCTCGGGGACTCGGCCCAGTATGTGTATACAGGAAACTCCACCGCTATGCTACCTGCATCCAAACGTCCGTGGCAGTCTACAGCTCTCTTCCCTCAACATTGGAGCCCCGCCCTCATGTTCTCAACCGTCTTAGCACCGACTCCTTTCAAGCGACCCATCTGCCCCAAACTAGTCACTACTTCCTCTGCTCCAGCATCACATGCACACAGAGCATCAAGAAGAGCCTCTGCCTTCTTGGCCCCGACTCCCTTAAGGAGCCGAAGTTGTTTGATGTCTCTCGTATTGACAATGTCCAGCAGTTGCGTGGTTCGTGGTGTCTGCTCGCCCTTCTCCTCCGCGGGAGGTAAGGGTCGGTGCTTCTTCGCTTGTACCTTATAACGAAACTCGCCGTCGGAGGCGTAGTCGTCCTCTTGAGCTTCCTGATAATCTTCATCATCATCTCTAGAGCGACGCCCATCTATCTCTGTAATTATAGGCCCAGGTCCTTTCGACTGAGTGGTCTCATGCTTCTTTTGCTGCATCTTCTCCTGCAATTTATCGATCTTAATGTCGAGCTTCGAGTTATCCGGGAAGAACTCTTTCGCCAGCACGTACATTCTCAAAGCGCTAGCATCCTCGCCCCGGACAGCATGCTGTTTAGCCATCAGCAAGAACGTCAAACCCTGCTCCCTCCCATCGCCTTTGCCTTCGATCTTCTGTTCGAGTACCTCCAGCCGCCGTTGGACCTCTCCACTAATTTCGGGCTGTGGAGCTATTGAAGGCTGATCTAAAGCGCGAGCTGCAAGGATATCAGTCACCTTCCGCTCTATCATGTCTTCAACTTGCTTTGATATCGTAGGCTGACGGTTTGATGGTACGTGGTAGGGACTCCGTCGTTTCGGAGGCCGGGATGCAGAGGACGGGACAGGATCTGAAGGCCGTTTCAGGGGCGAGGAGCGCTTAGGTTGGTCGACCCTAGAAAGGCGGTTTCCACTACTTGAAAGTCGTCTTCTGTCCGAGTAGACAGAGAAGGCTTTCGATTGCTTGTCAATTGATTTTGCAGCAGTACCGGAAGCATGGATAGCCACATTGTGCACCATGCTAGCTAAGGGCCTGAGAGGCTGTCGCCGTATCGATGTACCAGTGAAAGTTGGCACTGCCCTCGGGCAAGCCTTGAATACCTGCTCGTTCTCGATCTCCCTAACTTCGATCCGCTTTGTGCGATTCGCAAAATTCAGAGAGCTTATGGTATCCAAATGGTATGACCGAATTGGCGCAAGATTGAGTATCATTGTAGTGAGGCCATTATTCTGACCCAATGATAAAATTCTTGTCATTTTGCTCTCTCGGTATGGAATCCGTGCATCTCCCTGGCTGATTGCTTCGACACATTTGGCGAGTGTGAACAAGCTCTTATTTATGCTTGCTGACTCCACCATCCTCTCCTTTCCATTCTCTGTTCTCCGGTTATCTTCAGATCCTGCAAGATCAATCGCGGATGCGGTGCTGATCCTGACATGATCACCATTGATCACGGATAATTTTAAGCGGAGGATGGCATGCGATCTGGAAGACGCAGCGTTCAACTACAGAGGTCAGCCACGACGGAATCAGAGATTGGTCGGATAGATCTAACCTTAGTCGCGCTTGTTGAACGATTGATGTTTGCTTGATCATAGAGTCGTTCGAACTCCTTGAGACTCTCGCATGGTCTCTCCGTCAATCCAACAACAATGGTCTTGCCACGATTATCTCTCAATGGTAGGCCTGCCACTGATCGCTGTTCTGGGGCTTCGAAGAGATCAAAAACTTTGTCGTTGTATATTTCGTAGTAGGACAATGCGATCTCGACAGTTGATTCCCCCATTGAGTCTTTGTCTATTTTCCTAGCTCTTCGATATACGCCAGACAATAACCTTGGAATCACACCGCGCTCTGCAAGCGTCTTTCCGCCCCGCATCGTGTGTGTTTTACCAGTACCGGTGCTGCCGTACGCGAAAATGGTGACATCGAAGCCGTTGAAAAGATGCTTTATCGTTGGAGAAACTGCAGCGGGTCAACTTCTGGCAACTTATGTGCCACACTATGGGAAGGAGGACATACCTTCGTTATCAAATAATTGTTGCTGGGTGGAATCTTGATCGTAGACACTGCTGAATTGAAAGGTAAAGTCCTCACTCTCGTTCTTAGGATTTGGGATCTTGACCATCGTTGGCTGCGCTGGGGCGTCGCCATTGCCAGCGGCTGAGACGATGACATCCTTGCCCAGCTCATTATCTTGTTGCGGTCGAATCCTTGCGACGACTCGTATACCCATGTTTTCTCACTGTATGAAGGTTCTTTCGTTCCGAAAAACTTGGATGCTCTGACAGTTGCTTGGAACAGGTTGTGTTTTTCGTCCTCCGTTGCTCAGGAAACAAAAGCCCTATTTTGAAGACCTAAGTCCGGGATCAGGTCTAACCTAGAACGGATGCCTTAACTACCTTACCTGAGAGCCTGAAGACGTCCACTGTGCGTCACAGATTTGGTCCCATCTTGTGTTACGAGGATTATGAAAATGTACAGCAGAGGCCTCCAACACAGGTCTAGCTGCTACTGTGCGGTCTACTTCGTATTTGCAGGTACTCGGCCTGTTGAAAGCGGCCATCGAGTACCCATGAGAGTGGGACTCAAAACTTTTTAGTCCTAATCTTACATGTACACTTCCATAGTAGAGACTGCTAAACTACTCCTCAGAGCCGCTATCATGAAGCTTTGGACCCTCCAACGGGCTCAAAGGTCACTTTTCCATCGCTTCCAATGCTTGCTGTATGCATTGTAGGAGCTTTTAACGTCACAGGAACCGCTGCCTTCTCCTGGCCTGCAGGATCTCTCCGCTCCTTGTCCGCCAAAGTGACAAGAGGCTGAACTACGCCTGGGTGCGCGTCTGCTAATTCATTGACGTCTCGAGATGTAAGTACGTCGCTCATTCTCGACGCACGTGTCTGCAAAAGGATAGTCGTTGGACCGTGGAATTGCAGAAAAAGCTAGAGGCGTTTAGCACTATGTTATCGACAGATTTGGGATACTTACTCTATCTCCCCATATTGCTATTCTTGTCGACGTGCGCAGCCCGAACATCAGCTTTGTGATGTTTTGCCAGGTGGCGCTTTCTCTCATTGTTCTTATAAACATTGTATCAGGCAGATAGCCCGAGATATTGGGTATCTGCAAGCGAAGAGACGACGCCTTCAATCGATACGGTAATGGTGGATTTGCATTTAGAGAGTATGCGACCACATTGCTAGAAGGTATCAGATCGATCTTCGTAGAGACCCGTAGTACCTACCTTGGATGAACCACGTATGATTCTCCCGCATCCAAAGTGATCTGGGTAATTGATCCCTTACCCGCAAGCGCCAGCAAACCTCTGCCCGTAACTTCCGAGTTGCCCCAATAAGCTAGACTCTTCATCAATCAGCTATGTCTCCTCGACTCAGTGCAACATCATACCATCTTTCGATTCAATGTGGGTGATATGGAGAGTGTTTGTCCACTCCAAGCAACAAGTGCTTGTCCGGCAAGCATCCAATCAGTGGTACCGTCAAGATGTATAACTGCCATGGAAGTATTCGAAGACTTTGTTGCTATGAGGGCGGTAACAGGCGTAGTCGAGGAAACTTTCTGGTAGAGGAAGGGAATTCTCAATAAGGCTCGCCGGAATGGTTCTAGTATGGACAGAGTTGAGACAGCCTAGCAAAAGATTAAAAGAGCATCACAGAAAGATATGCGCGAATCCATGCATTTTCTACTTTCCCGCCTACGCCAACCAAGGTGCCCCGTTGGGTGTAGAGATTCTGAGAAGCGGAGAGGGAGACGGAAAGGAGAGAGAAAGCGGAACCGGTGACTTCGAATCTTGCATCTGATGATCTCTTTAGCGTACTCATCTCCTAGAGTATATTCAGATTACACACCAGGTATACTCCCATTTAGTGTAGGCTCTGGAGGGAGGACGTTCAAAGCGTCTGCAGGTTGAGTTGCGACCTGTAGAGCTCGTCGTTGGAGCTTGATTTGTTGGGCCCGAAGCTTGAAAGACCTCGAGGAGCAAGATCGTAAGCATCTGCTACCCGTCAATGGGGCTTGCATAGCTTTTGCGAGGTCACTTGAAATCACATAATTTGAGTAGAAGTACTCCGGAAGTATCAATCGCGAACTCGTTCTGAACGCGACTCGGACTTAAGGTTTCCAGGACGGAGAAAGCCTGCCTCTAAAGGTACAAACAGGTCAGCAATTGCCCATGAGGGCCGACAGCGTTTCTCTTCTCTAACACTTGTGTGACCTACATGAATTCTTTGATACATGTCTCCGCCAGGAGAGGGAAGACATGACTCTGCGCTGCAGCTCGAAGTATGCGCGCTTCGATAATAGGTCTAGCGCGTAGCAGAGCGCATCAAATACCATGCGGACGACCCTCTTACCGAAACTTCGTCTTTATGGATCTCCCCTGATTAGTAGCACGAGATGCAGCCCAAGAGCTCTGCTCTCGAGGCACCGAGCGCCACTCCTCGGTGACTTACGATGCTTCGCCCATACACCCCGATTTCAACGAGATAAACAGCTGGGGGACCAAATCAAGCAAAATGAGGTCCATATATCGGCGGAGTCTTCGGAGACTCCGAGTTCGGAGACAATACAAAAGCCGGAACCTCCAAGACCAGATGAGGATGCTAAGAAGAATGCTGGCCCGAAGACCGACGCACTGCTGTCCGAGCAGACTCTGTCCAACAAGGAGCAGAGGAAAGCAGATTGGGCCATCATGAAGGAGATGGCTCAGTACCTATGGCCTAAAGGTGACATTGGTGCAAAAACGAGAGTGGGAACTGCTCTGGCGCTGCTGGTTGGATCCAAGGTCTTGAACGTGCAAGTTCCTTTCTATTTCAAAAGCATTGTCGATTCCATGAACGTGGACTTCGTCGCCCTTGGAGGTACGGCTTGGACCGTGGGTGGATCAATGATAATAGCATGTATGCACGAATCTCCCCGATTTTAGTAGTGCTCTATTCATCTCTCCTGCAGATGGTGCAACACGAATAGGGGCCGCTGTCTTCCAAGAGATAAGAAACGCCATATTCGCCAGCGTTGCTCAGAAGGCCATCCGCCGAGTAGCCTGCAATGTCTTCGAACATTTGCTACGGCTGGATCTGAATTTTCATTTATCGAGACAGACAGGGGGTCTGACCAGAGCTATTGACAGGGGTACAAAAGGTATCAGCTTTTTACTAACGTCGATGGTCTTCCATATCCTGCCAACGGCTTTGGAGATATCCATGGTTTGTGGCATTTTGGCATATCAATATGGGCCCAAATTCGCAGCCATCACTGCCCTCACTATGGTTGCCTATACAGGGTTCACCGTGATCACCACATCGTGGAGGACCAAATTCAGGAAGCAGGCCAATGCTGCAGACAACCAGGGAGCTACTGTGGCTGTTGATTCCCTCGTCAATTTTGAAGCTGTTAAGTATTTCAACAATGAGAAATACGAGGTAGGTAGATACGACCAAGCTCTACAGAACTATGAGAACGCCTCCATCAAAGTCACCACCTCTCTTTCTTTCCTCAACGCAGGCCAGAATCTTATATTCTCCAGCGCTTTATCTGGCATGATGTACCTAGCTGCAGACGGAGTAGCCTCGGGAACCCTGACGGTTGGCGATCTAGTCATGGTCAATCAGCTTGTCTTCCAACTGTCCGTACCGCTCAACTTTCTTGGATCAGTTTACAGAGAGCTAAGACAATCGCTCTTGGATATGGAAACGCTCTTCTCCCTGCAGAAAGTCAACATCGGCGTCAAAGAGCCGGATATTCCCAAAGCCCTCCAACTTACCAAGGGCGGCGAGATCAAATTCGAAAACGTAACCTTCGGCTACCATAAAGACCGCCCCATCCTCCAAAACCTCAGTATCACCATCCCTCCTGGCCAGAAGATTGCCATTGTAGGGCCAAGTGGGTGCGGCAAATCCACAATCCTCCGTCTCCTCTTCCGCTTTTACGACGTAGACGCCGGACGAATCTTGATCGACGACCAAGATATTCGCGACGTTAGCCTGCAGAGCCTCCGAGAATCAATTGGCGTAGTACCCCAAGACACTCCCCTCTTCAATAACACTATCGAGCACAACATCCGCTATGGCAACATGAATGCCTCCAAGGAAGAAGTGCAAGCCGTAGCCAGACGCGCCCAGATCCACGATATCGTCGCCAGTTTGCCGGATGGGTACGACACCATGGTCGGCGAACGTGGCCAGATGATCTCCGGGGGTGAAAAACAGCGACTTGCCGTCTCGCGACTGCTGCTGAAAGATCCGCCATTGTTCTTTTTCGACGAAGCGACCTCGGCCTTGGATACGTATACTGAGCAGTCCTTGCTGCTGAACATCAACGATATCTTGAAGGAAAAGGCAAGGACGAGCGTGTTCGTCGCGCATAGGCTGAGGACGATCTTTGATAGTGACAAGATTATTGTGTTGAAACAAGGCCATGTGGAGGAGAGCGGGACGCATACGCAGTTGGTGGAGGGAGGAGGGGTGTATAGTGAGCTGTGGCATGCGCAGGAGACGTCGTTGGGGAACAGTGGGCCTTCGGAGCCCGATGATGAGAGACCGAAGGAGATTTGAATGTGAATTACGACTCTGGCATGGCGAGAATGGATGGTCTGAGGACGTCTTATGTACATCGACAGCTCTATACTCAATTCTCGGTATCCACTCTCAGGGGATGTACACGTCTTGAGCTTTTCCCTCTATCATTCCGGGTAGCAAGCTAGAGCGCGCTATGCAAGGCTCCACGAATAACATGCCATCATAATCTTTCGGTCTAATTTGCAATGCCCATCAACTCCTGGTATCACCTTTTAGGACTCCCTGAACGCCTACTTGGCCACCGCGGCACTCAACACAGAAGTTCTGAAGAAGCTTCCCTTTGTCCTCTCAATGACCTGTGAGCCTATTAGCAAACCTCCGTTCACTTGAATCGCCTAGGGTCGAGCAGTTGACATACCTGCTGGTACACGGAATTGGCAGGATGGTTCATCAAAACCGTCCCCTCCTGATAATCCAACTTCCCATCCATCCTCGTGTCCCTAATCAGATTCACAATCCACTTCTCTCCCTCCTCCATCTCCAAGCCAAGCCGTTTACTCAAATCCCCAATATCAATCCTCTGGTGAATCTTACAGTAGCTCTCACTGATCAAATGCCTCGCGGCCTCCACGAACGCGTCCGCGGACGAAGAAAGGAAGAAATCGGCTTTGAGCACCTCCTCCGCTTCACTTAGCTTCTTCTGCGATTCTTCAAAGTCGAAATCTATGTAAAGTGCTTTTATGAAGTCGGTGACTGGGTCGTGGTACTCGTAGCCTTCCTGCCGCACCACCCGCACGAGGTCTTTGAGTTGTTTCTGATATTGCCCTGTGTTTCTTGTACGACTTCGGTTGGTGATGACGGCGGCGGCGAGGTAGCGGAGGATCCAGGGGCAATTGGTTTGGATGGTGTTGATGAAGGCGGGGGAGAAGAAGAGGTCTGTGAGCGGGTCGCGTGCGGTTTCGTAGTTGAAAAAGGGGAAGAGCGTCCAGTGGATCAGCCACGTCCGGTGCTGGAGTTGTGCTAGGGGGTTGTTGAAGAGTTTTGTGTCTATGGATTCTTTGACTTTGTTAATTTCATCCATCACCACGTCCCATTGCGTGGTGAGGATGTCGCAGGCGAGCTTGCCCCAGGTGGCAGACGTGGCTTTGTCGTTGTCAGTGGAGAGAATCCGGAATTGATCAAGGAGGTGGGCTGCATTGCCGTAGCTGCCGCAGCTGTATTGGAAGCGGCCATAGTCGTAGAGCATGTCAATGTTTTCGATCGTGATGTCGTGGTTTGTTTCGAGGAATTTCAGATTTGCAACTTTGTCGCTGCGGAGGTTGGAGACCACGCTATCATCGCTGAGGAGTTCGTCGATCTTGCTGGTCTCTTCCGTGAAGAGAGATAATCTTTGGATGACCTCCTCTCGTTTTTTTACGAATTCATCGGGCACCTCGTCGCTATCGTTGATCTCTTGCCATAGATTTGCCACATAGTCGGTCATGTTCGTCTGCTTGAGAAGCTCATATTTTGTTCTTGTGATTTCCGAATTATCGTCATCGTCTTCTTGCCCGGTCAGGAATTCGAGGAGGGGAAAAATCAGGTGTCGATCCAGGTGGGGGATGAGTTTGGGTAGCAAGTCATTTTTTTGTGCGACTTCTGTTGTTGGCTGCAGTTTACCACTCGACAAAGCCTCTGCCGATACGGGGGTATTGTCTGTCATTATCGTAGGATTTTCAGAGCGGAGGGTGGCGCTGATTGAATTGAATGAGCCGGCGTGGCTTCAGTATGTGCGCCTTTTCGACGCCAAGGAAATATAATTAGGTTTGGGCCGGCGCTAAAGGGAAATCGCCGACCAAGCGGACAACCCCGCGTGCTGAGCCTACAGGTTATCCGACCACTACTAAAAAACTCGGCCGACTATGTTAGGGTCGGACGACTATTAATCTAGCTATATCAAAATTAACTTTAAAAAAAAAATTTAAAAAAACTTTTTAGTCGGATAACCTCTTATTTTTTATATAATTTTATAAATTTTAAAATTATAGAATAAACTAGGATCAATTCGAGATTAATTCTGAATTAATTATTAATAAAAATAACTCCGATATCGAATAAACTATTATATTTAAGTTTATTATTATATTTATATATTATTATACCGGTTTAAAAATATTATTTATTAAATATTTTTTTATCTTCCCCAATTATCTTCAAAGTTACTTTAATAAATATATATATATCGTTAATATATCCTTAAAAGACCAAGGAAAGGCAAAGGAAATTTATAATTCGGTAAATTATATTTAAATTAATCCGAATTTAATTTAAATTTAAATTTAATTTAATAACAGATTCAATATTTATAAAAGCAAAAATATTTAAAAAAAATATTCCTTATTAATATATTTAAATAACGTTCCTTATACTCGATATATATATCGATATTTTAGAGTTATATATTATCAGTATTTATATTTAAATCTTATAAAAATATAATATATATCTTTTATTAAAGACGATTTGAAACGGATTCAAAAGATTCGATAATCTTATAATAACTTATATAATTTACGGATTCGATTTATAATTATATAAGAATTAACTTTAAATTAATTTATAATCGAATTTATTTAATATTTAAGAAGGCAGTTTATCTAAATTTAGAAGCGATTCGAATAAAAGAATATATATAAATAGTAAAATAAAGAATATAATTTTATAATTAAATAAATAAGAACTTAAGTATTCAATCCAAAATTAATTTTAAATCGATTATAATTTAAAACTGAATTAATTTTAAATTATCTTTAATAAACCTTTATTTTATATCAGCTATATAAATAATAAAGGTTTAAAGTAAAAAATATATATTTTCCAATTATTGAATATTATTAAAAATATTTATATTAAATATTTTAAAAATCTTTTCTTAAAGTTAAATAATCCTTAATTAGAGCTGGAGAATTTATATTATATTATTGAATATATATTAATTAAGAAGAAAAATTATAATAATTAATTTATATTCAATTCAAAATCATTTTAGAATTAATTTTAAATTAATTTAAATATTGACTATTAGACTGGTTCTGGAGCTTTATAATATATAAATTATTAAATAAAATTTAATATTCTTATCCTTAATAATCTAGTTTATTATTTATATTTTATTTTTATTTTATATAGAATATATATATATCCGCCGCCGTTATATAGTCATCTTTTATTAGAGTTATAGGATAGCTTCTTCAAGCTTACTAAGCAAATAAAAGATCTAGGATTAATAATCGGTTTAAAATTAAATCGAAATTAATTTAAAATTAAATTTAATTAATTATATAGGAAAATTCCTTTGCAATTTATTATTAAATACGTTTTATTTAAATTATTAAATAAAATATATTATAAATATTTATTAAAATATTAGTCAAATAGACCGAATCGAAGCTATTATTCGGAAGCAAAAGATACTTCATTATCTTAAAAAACAAATATTTAATAATATTTAACTTGAATATAAATTCAAATATTAAAATATAAATAAAGGAGTAAGTTTTTAATTATTTATTAATTAATTTTTATTCGATCTTGAATTAATTCGTAATCGATTAGCGTCGGTATATTCAATATCTTGATATTAATAAGGTTAATATTGAGATTATTATTACCTTCTATAAGAAATAGGCCTAGATCTTTTCGTAGCTAAAAGCTTGCGAAATAGATATAGCGTTTAAGAAGGTAAAAGGATTAATTAATAAAATCGTATTTACGATATTCGAATTAAAATCAGGAAAATATAAGGGATTCAATTCGGGATTAATTTATAATTAATCTAAAAATTTTGCTAATTATATATTTTATAGTTTTTATATTTTATTAAGTTTATATAAATAGATTAAATAACGAATATTATTAACGAATATTTACGAAAATATTCGAATTAGTTTCCGAATTATTATAATCTCTTATTTATTAGCTTTATCTTTATAATAATAGCCTTAAGATAATCTTTATAAATATAAATAAAGTATAAATTAAAAGTATATATAATCTAGATTCAATCCTAATTCAATATTAATTTAATTAGGATTTGGGTAATATCTTTAATCTATTAACCCTTATCTTTAGCCTTGATATTAATATACATAATAAACGATTATTTATTATAATATTTATTTTAAATATAAAATTTATTAAAATATTAGAATTAATTAATACAATAGATTTGTTTATAAACGAATAATAGCTTTATTAGAATATTCTTCGAAAGAAGATTATTTTAAAGTTTGTTAACTTTTAATTAATAATTAAATTTAAATTAAATTTAAATCAAATCTAAATTAAATACTTATTATTTTTTTAGATTTATTATTATTTACTCCAAAGATCCGTAATTAAACTTATTATAAACAAAATATTAATATTGCCTCGGGTATTAATATATATTATTCCGAAATCCCAAAAGAAGTCTTTATTATAGTTTATAATTATATTAATATAATCGAATAAATATATTATAAAAGCAATATTATTAGGAAAGGCTTAATATTATTATATATTATTATAAAATAAGCTTAAATCTAAATCAAATCCAAATTAAATCCAAATTAATTTATATTTAATTTAATATTAGAAACCTTAATTAATATAATATCTAATAATATTTAATATTTTTCGATTTCGGTATATAATATATATATTATTAAACAAGTTTATTAGAAAGGTTTTATAAGTTTAAATAGAAATCAAATAATAATTAATCCTATTTTATTTTAAATTTGATTTAGAATTAATTTAAATATTAAGAAGTTATTGCAAAAATCGGAGGCAATTATTAATCGAGATAAGCTTTAATAAAGAAGATAATATAAGATCTTTTATATTTTTTAGGAGCCGAAAAAGACAATTAAATTTTAAATCTAATAATAATTTTTAATTATAATTAAAATCAAGATTAAGCTCTTAAGGATCTAAAAAGTAGAATTGAATCTTAATTAATTTTAACTTTTTTTAACGAATAACTTTAATAAATTAACAGAATTCGTTTAATTAGCTATTAACTAATAGCCTAGAGCAAAGACAAAAAGAAGCAAAGGTTCGAAAATTAAAGCTTAAAAATAAAAAAGCAAAATTAAAAATAATATAATTAAGAAATCAGATAAATAACGAAAGGATATAATTAAATTAGGATTAAATTAAAAATAATTTTAAATTAGGCTAATTTAGCTTATTAATTAAGATTAATCTTTATTTAATTCCGGATTGATTTCGATTCGATTTAATTAGTTTACTTTTTATTGCCTTTATCCCTTTTAATCTCCCTTTTAGCTTCCCCCCCCGTTTCCCTCCTAGCCTCCCTTTTAGCCTCCCCCTTAGCCTCTTCCCTTATTTCCCTCCCTGTCCCCTTTGCAGCCTCCCTTCTAGCCTCCCCTTTAATCTCCCCTTTAATTTCCCCCCTAATTTCCCTTTTAACCTCTTTATTATTCCTATTATTTTTGTTAAAATACTTGCTAATAATAAATATATTTTTAACTTTTATTATATTAGAATTATAATCCGAGTAATCGAAACGTTTTAGATAATCGTAATAAATAGGATTTCGTAAATATTTTATATTTAATTAATAATTAATCTAGATTCAAATCGAATTTGATTTAGAATTAAGTTATTAAGAAGTTAAAAACTTATTAATTTTATAATTTTTATAATTATAATAAAATATCTCTTTCTTTAGAACTTTGAGCAGAATATAAATATATATTTTATAAAGTTAAATTAATTAATAATCGATTTTATTTTAATTCTGGATTAATTATTATTTAGTCCTTCTTTAAAGGTAATTTTTATTTAATTAGGGCTTTAATAACCTTCTTTATTAAATTAAGGGTTTTAGGAGCTATATCTCCTAATTAATAATATATAAGTTATTCGAAGAATTTTAAATCGATTAATATTCAATCCCGAATCAATCTAAAATTAAACTTATTAATTAATTATATAATATCCTGGAGTCTTTAAGAATTATAATTCTCTTAAAAGATATTTATTTTATAATTTTTCGATATATATTTATAGAAAACTAGGGTATTTAAGAAGCAGGCCTATAATTATATTAATTCTAAATTGAATTTAGATTGAATAAGAATTAATCCTATTATAATAGGATAGAGCTTTTTATCGCTTATATCAAGATAATAAAAGAGCTTGTTTATTATAATATATAATCTATCCTATTCAAATTAATTAGCAAATAATCTTGAATTAATCTAAATAAATAGAATTTTAATATTAAAGATAAATTAAATCAAATTAAGATTAATTAATAAATAATCTTAAATCAATTTCAATAAATAGAATTTTAAAATAAAAATTAAATTAAATTAAATTAAGATTAATTTGGAATTAAATTATCGTTATTATTTTATTTATTAATTTTTTATCTTATACAGGCCAGTCTATAGGGCGCTGGGTTAGGGCCTTATATTAAACGTAAGTATTACTTTTCTTCAGATTAGCTATTACAATAGATTTGATTAATTAAAGATTAATTATTAATTAATTATATAATAAATTTATAATTAATTATATAAAAGGTATATAATATAGGAAAGATAATAAGGCGATTATAAACAAAACAAAGATAAATTATACCCAAACTCTAATTCTTAGCGTAGTCGTCTGAGTTTTTTAGTAGTGGTCGGATGACCTGCCTCCTCCCGCGGGCCCCTCAAACACCATGCGATCACTCCGATTGAAATTGAATCAGCAGCTGTTCGCTCACTACATTTTTGACTGATGTCATGTTTTCCTGTTGGCTATATCTAAAAAACTGAAGATTGGTATAATAGAGTTTGCAAAATGACCTGAATAACAGGTTCGCCGGTCAAGGTAGCAAGCTGAAGCGTTGATTCTTACAGTGCCGCGTCAAAAGTCTGCACCAACACCCCTTTTTACACCAAAACCTGTAATTTTCTTAGGGAGCCTAACTTTTTTTCTAGGGTACAAAAAATTTTTTAAATTCTAATTGTATAATAAAATCGCTTAATACATATCTCTATATATTAAGATTTTTATTTTATTACGTTATTGTCGTATATAATATATATAAAGTATATAAGTCAAAAAATCAAAATTTCTTGCAAAATTTAATTATTTTCAAACCACTTTTTTTCTACGGTATTTTACGGTATAATTATATATTTATATTAAAAATCTAAATATATAAGAAATTAAATAGTATAATAAGGTATCTTAACTGAAATTTTTTAATTTTTTAATTTACATATAAGGGTTGAAATATATACGTAAATCATACAGGTTTTGGTGTAAAAAGGGGTGTTGGTGCAGACTTTTGACGTAGTACAGTAACTATTAGGGCTGTCAGTAGTGCTTCCCAAGGCGCCCTGTCCTCCCCCGAAATCCACCTCGAGTCTCGACTTCTTTCGACATTCACGGATGAGAGTACGAGAAGGCTCGCCGCTGACAGCGAGATCAACTCTCATCATCCATACGGTCACACTCAATCGACTCACTGTGATATCTCAATATCAGAAACGCAAGTAGTCCTCCGGACCATCACCGTCATATTCATCACTAGATTCCCTTCCCGCCTTCTTATGCTCCAAGCCTGGTTCGGACCCCCCATAGCTCTTGCTCGTAGCTTCCGCTGCCCACTTTGCTTTTAGATCAGGTGGGAGAGCGCTCCACTGTTGCTCAGGATGCTTTCGAATCTGCAGCCGGCCCATTGCAATGCGCCGAACTTCCATTGTTTGGTGTCTCGACTGTCTTGCAGTCGTTATAAGCTGGTGGAGGGTTGAATGAAATCGGTGGAGGAGTTCTTCCTTTCTATCCTTCCAATCGTGGATGCTGTCGGCCAAATCGTGAATCTGAATGTTACGGAATTGGCCAGCTTTATGATATGCAATTATGAATTTCTCTGTTTGGCTAACCTACAAGCGTGGGTATACTTTCTCCATATCAATCTCTCGATGGGCTGAACGGGTTTTGAGGTCGAAAACTGCGCTTTGAGGGACCTCGTGGCCAGCGGACTGAACAGCCAGATCAGTGTCATTTCCCGGAGTCTTTTCGCTAACGGTGATAGATTCCGCCGCTGTCAGTAATGATGGTATGTCGCCACTCTCGGAAGGCTCCGCTGGGCAGTGTGATATCGAGCGCCCCTGGTCCTCGGAGCCCAGGCTATCTCCAAGGTAGCCGTCACTCTCGTATCGCACCAGACACTTTAGACCCGCAAAATCGTACTTCACAACGCGTTGGTGGGACACTGACTGTTTTACGCTTGGCTCCCATCTTGTATAAGCTTCTGGGAATGTATGACCGTATCCTCGGACACCTTCAATCAGCTCGGTCGGTGAGTTTTCTTTTCGAACGAGGAACACTGTATTCCCGATCAATTCGATGCAAAAGCGAAATGTTCTCTCAACCGAGTTTGCAAATCTGAGCAAGTTCTTTATAGTACTGCCGAATCCCACAATATCAATTGCCGCGACTTTAAAGTCGGGTTGTGAGGCGAAGACGGCCCAGATGGCAACTTCGATTGGAATGTACGGGTCGCGAGCAGCGTTGGGATCCTTGAAGTACTCCTTACCGTCTTCATCAAGCATCGGACGTTGTTTTGGCGGACTTTAAAGTGGTGGTGCTCCTTGATAAGATCAGTTGCGGGCCTATGATTTTGAAAGTTCCTCTTCCGTACAGACCTGGTACTGAAATTGTAGCATCTCGTCTGTCTAACCAGTTGTAGGAAGATACGTACTGGCATTCTATGATGATGAGAGCCTTTTCTTTGGAGCGAGCGTATTCCTTCAACTCATTTAGCGTGATTGCGCCGAGGAGGTTGCCCATTGGCTGTCCATCCAGAGCATTATGGTTTGCGGTACCTCTGCCACCACGAGGATTGCTTCTCCAAGTCGAACGGCGTCCCCGTACTATGCCTCTTCCTCGACTTCTCTCACTGCTGCTTTCGTCTCACCCCGCACCTCGCAAGCCTGTAGCCTCTGTCCCAGGCCGACCAAATCCTCTCCCAAATGGGAGAGTCTCATCACTTTTGCTCAATTTGGGTTCATTGTCAGGGTCAGCCATCGTACGGGCTTCTGGTGTAAAGGTTGTATGGAACTTGGAGACGTCAGAGCATTGAGAGTTGCAAGATGAGGAGTTGCAAGCCCCTTCCGAAGAAAATGACAGCTCATCGTGCTCTACACACAGTGTCCTAGTTATGACACCTGTTTGTCCTACATGCACCTATGCGTGGGATTGGCAAGGTGCACGGGCTGCCCCACTCGCGCTACTGGCAACACAGTACGATGTCAAAAGTCTGGACCAGTATCTAACGTCGGAAGCAAGGACCCTTACTACCTTATCTAAGAAGGTCCTTATTCAAACTAGATTGCTTTTATCGCCATCCAAAGCTGTCAACTATGGTTGAGAGACTCATGGCCATGTCTTTGTTGTGAGACTATACCTTAGTCGGCATATGACCCGTTTCGGTGGTGTGCAGGTGGTGCCAGCGAATTTCTGCAGGTAGCCGTCTCTTTGTACCAAGGAAAAACATAAAGGAGGGTGGATCAGCTGTGCAGTCCGCGACAAGACTGTCACTCCGTATCTTATTCTCCATGGCTCCAGGACAACATAACGTCAGAGCCGGCAGGCTGAGGGATCTCTTTCGCAAAGTTGTGGTAGGACAACAAATGCTTACGAGCTTCCAAAATGCCAAATTGTTCATCGAAGCTATCTGTGATCAGCCTAATCCCGTGAAATGCGCTGAGAGGTTAATCAGCAGTCCAAAGGGGCTGCCTGCCCTGAATCTAGCTCTGCGCATCGATCTCTCATGGATGATGAGATTCAGTCGGCAAGGGAGGTAGCTGTGGAACAACAAATATCGAAAGAAATGGCACAGACTTTGCTGCAGAAACAGCGAGATCTCGAAAAAGCTAGGCAACTGGCGGCGAAATCATCGCGTTCTGCTACTACAAGAAACCCTCCGCCCACTACTATCGAATCTCCTTTACCCTCTGACCCGGAAAGTAACTCTTCGAATGGTGGTACCATAAATCATTGGCGAGACTCAAAAGGGGCCGGAGCTCCAGCTGAGCATCTTTGCTCACGATCCGAGAGTGAATGGGACCGGCAGAAACGATTTGAAGCCGCTTCCAACGATGCCATTGATTCTCTTATGGAGATGACTCGTCTAGAAGAATTGAAAGCACAAGTGCTTAAAATCAAGGCAAGGGTTGACACTGCCCTGAGGCAGAATACGGACATGAGACACAAAAGATACGGTGTCGTCTTGCTCGGCAATCCCGGAACAGGCAAGGCCTTAACCTCATCTCTATTCGTCCGGTTATTGACTGACAAAATTACAGAAAAAACAACTGTGGCTCGCCTCTATGCAAAAGCTCTCACCTCGATGGGAGTATTGATTAGAAATGAGTTTGTTGAAACTTCGGATTCTCGTCTTGCTAATGACGGGGTTGCTGGAGCCAAAAAGCACATCGAGACAATTATCAACGCAGGTGGGGGAGCATTCTTCCTCGACGAGGCCTATCAATTCGCTCTCGGACATGACTACGGTGGTACTGGGGTCCTTGATTTCTTACTCGCTGAGATTGAGAATCAGGTTGGAAAGATCATCTTCCTTTTTGCTGGTTACAACAAGGCGAAGGAAAAATTCTTCGAGCATAACGGGGGCTTTCGTAGCCGTATGCCATACAGTCTTAAATTTGCGGATTACAAAGACACAGAACTTCTTCAGATGTCAGTCCAGCGGATTGAGAAGAAGTATGAAGGCAAGATAAAAATCGAGGGGGGCGCTACTGGCATTTATGTACGCATTGCTATGCGACGTCTCGGACGAGGGCGAGGGCGCGAGGGTTTTGGCAACGCCCGCGCGCTCGAAAATATCTTAGCACGGATGTCAGAGGGCAAGCGGACCGTCTCCAAAGCGAACAAGCTGTTGGTCTACAGCCAGATGACTTTCTTTTCAAAAAGGAGGACCTCATTGGCCCAGAGCCATCAAGGGCAATCCCCGAAAGAAATGCGTGGAATGAATTGCAGGGTATGTTTGGGCTCCAGACAGTCAAAGAAACCATGCAGAGCCTCCTTGACCGCATCATAGTCAACTACCAGCGCGAACTGGAAGAGAAAGAGATAATCTATGTGAGCCTCAATCGTGCTTTCCTCGGGTCTCCAAGAACTGGTAAAACTTCTGTTGGAAAACTCTACGGTCAAGTGCGTGATTATCAAGAATCCTGCAGATTTTGTTGGCAGCGTCTTGGGCGAATCCGAGAAGAATACAAAGGCGATCTTGAAAGCGACTGAAAGGAAGGTCCTCATCATCGACAAGGCGTATATGTTGTATCCGGGTACTGCTGGCCTAAGCAACTCGTCAGATCCCTACAGAACCGCTGTTGTCGATACGATAGTCGCAGAGGTCCAGAGCACCTTGGGTGAAGATCGATATGTCCTGCTATTAGGGTGTAAGGAGAAATTGGAAGAAATGTTTCAAAACTCGAACCCAAGCCTCTCTCGGCGTTTTAACATCGGCGACGCATTCGATTTTGAGGATTTTGACGACGACGAACTGCGAGCAATTCTGGAGCTCAAGCTCAAGAAACAATGCCTCGATGCCACAAAGGAGGCGAAAGATGTTGCCATCTCGATGCTGTCTAGAGCGCGAAACCGCCCTAGTTTTGGTAATGCAGGTGAAGTTGAAAATATGATCAGTCATGCCAAAGCTGCGTACCAAACACGACAATCCGCACTCTCGACTAGGTCTACAAATGTTGTTTTCGAGCCACAGGATTTTGACGCAAACTTTGATAGGAGTGCCAACATAAGCATCAGCTGCAGGGAGCTCTTCAAAGATGTCCTAGGTTGCGACGAGATAGTCAGTAGGTTGGAGGGATATGTGCAGACGGCATCTAAAATGAGGGCACGAGGTATCTATCCTCTCGAGCACAGTCCCTTCAATTTCATCTTCAAAGGCCCACCAGGTAAGTGTGATCATTACAGAGCGAACGAAAAGGAATCTAATTCTTTCTCAATGTTAGGTACAGGCAAGACCACCACTGCACGCAAAATGGGTAAAATCTTCTACGATATGGGTTTCCTCTCAACCTCGGATGTCCCCGAGTGCTCTGCTACCGATCTAGTCGCCGAATATGTGGGCCAAACGGGGCCGAAGACAATCTAGACGCTCGAGAAGTCACTGGGAAAGGTGCCTTTTGTCGACGAGGCGTATCGACTAGGCGAAGGTGCTTTCGCGACAGAGGCTATTAATGAGCTGGTGGATAGCCTAACAAAGCCACGTTTCTTGAGAAAGATAATCGTCATCCTAGCGGGCTATGATCAGAACATGAACGAACTTCTGAGTGTCAATCAGGGATTATCAAGCAGATTTTCGGAGGAAGTTGTCTTTTCCGATATGGACCAAGAGGTTTGCTGGGACTTCCTCCAGCAATACCTCAAGAAGACAGGCATCTGCATGCAGCAAACAGATACGCAAGTTTCAGCCTCTGATATCATCCACCTTTTTTGTGAGCTTTCCGATCTCCCTTCTTCGGGGAATGGCCGCGACGTTCAGACCATCTCCAAGTCAATCATGGGGTCTACATTCCGAAACGCAGACCTTTCAATGACAGAGCTGACCGTGTCTTATCGGGAAGTACGGGATTTCCTCACCACCTTCTTAGCAGGGCGCCAAGCTCGCTCAGTCGTTGGCAACCCGAAGACGAGAAGGGTCAAGCAGAACGACCAAGCTGCGCAGGATCTTATCAAAGGTGCCAACTCAATGAACACAACGCAGTCTACTGCACCACCCGAGGTCCAAGCTGAGATTCTGAGGGAGACAGCTGACCTGCCCATGCGAGAGCCGTCGCCTAATCAACGCGACGCTGGTGTCACTGACGAAATTTGGAGCTGGCTTCAATCTGACAAAGCGTCCCAAGGACTGGCTCAAGTGGCCACAAAGAATGCTGTACCCACCGCAGAAGAAGAGGCATGTCTTGTAGCGGCGGAGACGGCCGCTCTCGCAAAGGAGGTCGAACGTTTGGCGGATTGGAAAATGAGGGAAATGAAGTGCCGACACGAGGCGGCGTGGCTCAAAGAGATGGCCAGTCGACGGGCACAGGAAGAGGCCGAGGAAAAGCTCAGGCAGGTCCGCGGAGATGCCAAGCGAAAGCGGAAAGAGGAGGTGCAGGTGCAGAAAAGGCTGAGGCAGATGGGAGTGTGCGTTGCCGGATATCGTTGGATAAAGCAGGCCGATGGATATCGGTGCGCTGGGGGGTCGCATTATGTCTCGAATGTCTAGCTTGGCGTGGAGTGATATGCGGCTTTCAATGCGGTTTGTAGTAACGATTCTGGGAAATTTCTCAGGTTGAATCAATAGTGCCCCTTTTGACCACCCCTCTTCCATTGCTTACCACTCGTTGTTAATTACCCCTTGTCCACATGTTCGTGGCATTGCCCTTGTTCCCTTTTAATCAGCATTTGGTAATACATTCGTGCATATATGGTCCTCATATATGAAGTCATATCTGACTAGATGACATAGAGATTTCGTGAACGTTAAAACTCACGATCTGCCGCCTTCCTTCGGTTTTGAGGATGGCCAATTGTTTGTTCCACTTTGATTTGTCGTGCAAGCTATCCATAGCCACAAGAGCGTGGCATGGATCTAGAAATGATCGATTATACCCATTTCTCCACACTGAATGGCTGTGATGGACTCAAATACGCATATCGCTGACACCTCAGGCACGAGATACGTAAATTCGAACTGTCTCGGCAACAGAATTGAGTTTGTACACCTATAGAATAGGCGACTTCGAAAGAGACATCGTTTAGATCCATAAGGACAGCTTGGCTGACTACGAAAGGTGGTTGCCAGTTATCATCGGTACGCTCCTGGCACGGTAGAAAATTTATGTCGAGCCGCCAGAGAATGACTGAAAATACCTGTAGGACTTGATCCTGTAGTAGACATCGCGCTCTGGACTCCAACACTTCTGCGTCTCAGAGGCCTGTCAAAAGTGTATTTCAGACCGAAGTCATAGCAATTTCAGTTGACTGCCATCCTGGTGACTGGTACCATACAATGCCACCAATGATGTGGACTAGGAAATTACCATACTAGCGTAGAAATATTACGATAGACCATTCTCAAGAATTCCACGCTTGCAATATCAAAAGAACGTCGACTTTCATCGTGCGAATATTCTATCAATGCAACCTTGCTAAGAGGCTCTTCAATCTGCTTTCAACATGGCTTCAGTACCGCTCCTACCTTTCCTCCATCCCCTACCCTTCCCCCGGTCATCCTCCCTCCGCCAGCTCTCTCGCCAAATCCCCCAAACCATCCATCACTGCCGAAAAGGTTCCCCTTCTCACTACACCCCCGACTCTTTCTCTACTAACACATCCCACAGCCACCCTCACCACCGCTACAGCAGCCTCCCCCCACTTAGCCCAACCGCCCCAACCACCACCCGAATCGCCTCGAACATCTACCCCAAAAATCGATCCGCTTCCCTACCACGTCCACCGCACCGCCTCCCAAGAGCTACCAATCTACCATCTCGCCAAACGGGGTGGGAATCTGCATCAGACGCGTATACGGAAGATACAAGGGGATGTGGATACGTTGAGGGCGGAGCTGCAGGCGGTGCTGGGGTTGGAGAAGGAGAAGGTGGTCGTCAATCGGTTGACGGGGCATATTATTGTGAAGGTAGGTGAGGCTAGGGCGCTGCTTGAGTTGGAAAGGTTGTTGAGCTGACGGAGTTGATCTATAGGGTTGGTTTAAGGAGAAGATTAAGGCTTATTTGGAAGAAAGACGTCTTTAATCATTGAAGGAAGGGACGCTGGGTGTGTCGTTGGATTGGCTGTGTGGGTTGTGAACTATGAATGTATATATTTGGTTCTCGGGTCTGACACATTTGATGGAGAACGAGGTAGCAGGGTTTATCAAAGGTTCACTCGGAGGTTCTTTACCGGATTTGTGCCAAGATTGAAAAGTCGCTCTTACTATCATGGCCGGGGTAGAGGAGTTAAACAACTATGCTTGTAATTCAAATGTCTTTTCCCCTGAAAACAGTATGAGACTGTATAAGCGGATTCCACTGCGAAGATGATTGGGAAAGCACCGGTTTCCAATCGGCCATGCTCTTTCAATAGCGATACAGCGAGCATGTGTTGTGCAAAAATATCCCCAAGGATAACGCAAACGACAAGACTCTCGCTCTGTACAGCCTGCATGTCATCATAGACTATTAAATCAAAACAGCTTAGGTATCCAACCCAGCTAAAGCACAGAGTTGCCGCACCAGATCCGGGTCTGTCCCGTCACTCTTCAGCGCCGAGATGACGCTGGCCTTATTGGGTAAGATTGCACCGGAAAAGCCTTTGACAACGCCGTTGGCATCTCTCGCCTTCTCAGCCAGCTTCTTCAGCACGGCCAACCCACGATTGACGACCATCATGTAACCGTAAGGATCTGATATCTCCTTCGCAGCATGACGGTGCTGCGGCTGGGGTGAATGTCGAACGAGAATTGTAATCATTTTCAAGAGTCTCGGTGCGAAGCCATCACGAGAGCCTAGCCAGGAGGGTGCGAGATTGGGTTCCGAAGCAGGAATAAGACCCACGAGTATCTCGGCAGCGAGTAGTCCGTGAGCTATGAACGGTATACGATATGTTATTGTCCTCGTCGGGTCTACAAATTCGATCACGGGCACAGGAGCTACAGCGAGACCAAAGACTCGGGTAAGCAGGTCGAAAGGTGGTGAAGAGGCGGCGTCCGCAGCGAAGATGGATCTGCACCAGGCCCGATTTGATTCCCGCGCCAGAAGTTTTGCCAGGCTGTCGACTGCAAGCGGAAGATAGCGATTCAGCGATGGGACGTAAGTGGCGAACGTAACTTCATGGTCATTGCCTTTGTTCGGCTCTGGCAGTGGGGCAAACGATACGAGGAAATGCAAAATGCATGAAGCTTCGTCCTTCCCCGAAAATTCAAGACGGTGCGCCGTGTGGGTCAAGAACGTGACAACATCCTTGCTGAAGTCCAGGGTATTTCGATACGACCGTAACATCATGTCGCGCGTACCCAGGTATTGAACGACTGTCGCCATCGTTCTTAATATTGAAGGATCCGACAAACGTCTGTGGCTCGTGTCGAAGAACGAGAAGTTTCTAAAAATCGTCGTGATGCATATCAATCTGTCGGCTGCTCTATCAAGATCATGGTCCATGGTGCCAAATTCTCTACTTTCGAGGAGAGTTTCGTTCTCATGGAGACAACCTCTGGTATTTTCTTCGTAGGAATTGATCAGCATAGCATCCGATACCTCGGCTGCATGCTCTGCGAGGAACTCGACTTGGTCATCCGCACATTCCACTAAAGCCTCCACTAGATCATCGCACTGATCGAGGAACGGAGGTGTGCTTAACATTGACAAAGTGATCATTGTGTCAAGCGCCAGCCTCACTTCGCCGACTATACCAGAACGGATGGACATTGTAAGGCACCGCATATCGACTGGTCCAAGCTCTTCCACCAATGGCACGCTGAGCTTGTACTTTACAAGATCGTCGATATTCTCTATGAAACCTGGTTCCAACACAGGATACCCACCGTGGTGTATGGCCCGTTTTGAATCGGTTTTGATGTTGGTCAACTGATTTGGTTCCTCTCCACTATCGTTGGCTTCATCGAGCTTTCCTTCATCGACCCTTTTCTGGAGCTTTTGCTCCAGGATATTGACCTTCGGTGTGTAGAATTCTCCAAGCTCTGTTTTTCGCGAGGTAAAATATTTGGCCGTCATTTTAGAGTCCGCAGGCTGTTTTTTTGGACTCTGGCTCCTTCCTGGTGCAGGAGCCTGCGCAGGGTCTTGCTCCCATACGATCCCGTCAGGTCCCGGCGATCGGTCGGGCGCTTGAGAATGTGGACGAGCCGTGTATCCATTCTGCATAGGCGGGCGAGGGTGCGCCTGAGGCGGTAAATGCTTCCCAGCCATCTGAGTATGAGGTTGTGATTGCGATGGCGGTTGCACAAGTCTCGCTTGTTGGTCAAACGCCTGCTGTGTCGGTGAGAAGAGTTCTTGTCTCAAGGCTAGGTCTGCACCCTGTGGACGGCCAGGGAGCCTCACGGATTCAGACATGGCAGCTCGCTGTCGTTGTTGCTGGACCTGAATCTGTGTTTGCTGATTCCGTTGTTGCATGAGATATGATTCGTAAGCAGCAAGATAGGTATTCCAGTAGCTCTGAAGCTCTGGACCAGCAGACTGTACCTGGGGTAACTGCAACATGTTTGCAACATTTGGCCACTGGCCACCTTCGGTTACCTTTGCAGACCCTCCCATCTTACTGACCCCCACAAATAGCTGAATGCCATTAATGTGCCTTCCAGCAATGATTGGCTGCGCGTTGAACTGCATCCCTTTCGATTGCCAAAACCGTGTGATTTGCTGCATCACCTGTTGCATATTTTGCGGATGCTGTTGAGCTTGTGGCTGATGTTGCGCTCGTGCCTGAGCCATTTGAAGGGCCGACATTTGATTCGGGTTCAGAGGATGACCCATGGGATTTAGAGGGCTTCCTTGTGGCCGCTGTTGCAGTGCACCGTTACTGGCATGGTGCATTTGCCGCATCCGAGCCTCATACATCATCTGCTGTTGCTGTTGCTGTTGGAACGTTGGCGCATGCTGGCCATACCGAGAAGTGGGGCCACCATTGATTCCAGGACCGATGGGTGGTGTGAAGGGATGATTGGCACCAACGCCGTACGGCATCCCCTGCGGATATGGCTGGCCACCATTTTGAGGGGTGTTGACACGACTGCCGTTTTCCGAGTGCGGCGGAGAGGCTTGGGCGCCAAAGTTCTGCATGGCTGGTGAAAAGGGCGACGGTGACATTGTCTGTACGCGCTGTTGGGCGGCTTGAGGGGTAAAGTTCTGATGTTGCATGACCGGCGACTGGGTCGCATTGCTTGTGCCTTGCTGAAATCGTTGATACGGCGCAGTACCTTGAAGATGTGCGCCGTTCATACCGCCCGCATACCCAGGGTACGCGCCTTGTGGTGTCTGCGATCGAGAGGCAGGAAGAGTGCCAGGGTATTGCCGAGGAGAGGCACCTATACTGTCTTCGCGTGGACGAGGCCGCTTTGTGGGTATAGTTTGTTGTGTTTGGTACATGGGATTCTGAGGAGCTGGTGAGTCATTAGGTGCAGTGCCATTCTGGAGGCGTTGTTGCATTTGTTGATTCTGCATTGGGTTATAGTCGAATGAGGAAGTTGTAGGGGTCTGCATGTAGGCCATTGATGGGTCGCTCCCAGCATTGAAAGTTCCATTGTCACCGTTTGGGAAGGATTGGGCATCGCTGAGCCATGTCGGCATGCTCATCTCGAATCGGTTCCAGGGTCACCCATCTGCAGCAAGCGTGGACCATTAGCATGCATCTCGAATGGAAGCCACCGTGGCCGGAAAGCGCCAGCATTCTGGACATTGAGGTTCCAAAAGGGTGTGAGTAGCGTCAAACGGAACATGGGAGGGTCAGACTGAAGACCCGGCGGGAGGAGAGAGGGGAGGTTATGGTAGGTCAAGTAGAGGAGGGAATGAGGTAGTACAGAGGAAGTATAAAAGAAGTGTCATGTACGAGCGAATGCTCACCTGCAATGGTAGGGTCTAGATGGGTGGGTGGAGATTGAATCGTATCAATTAGCAGTGGCGGCTTGTCGGAGAGGTGACGCTCTTGACGATTGGTGTCGAGCTACTATGCATCACGACGCGGTCAGATCAGCAACAGCAGCAGTAATTAGCTGTGGATTATGGAAGGCAACTAGAACATATTTGATCAAAACAAGCATGCGCCTGATGACATGACGCAAATCTGGCACTGGGTAACAGGGTGATCGGATTCCGGATCCAACAGGAAACAAGGGGGTGAGTTCTTGGGGGGTGGAAGATGGCGTGGCAATCGGCCGCCTGCTGGCGCACGAGGGGGACATTTGCCCCAAGCGACTGCCAGCGAGCGAGACAGAGAGGCAAAACGCGCGAAACAAAATGCAAATGGATGCGAACCTTTTTACCGTATCACAGTGCCTCCCCTGTCTTTGGCCAGCCAAACAATTCTATGTTGATGCGTGCGCGTTCCCTTCTAATCTGGTACGTGGCGATGAACAGGTAACTAACAGCTGGCCTGAGACGAGAAGTCCTAACTAGGTACCCTTTCCCTCTCTCTCTTAGCGCCGTGCTATGGAACCACCTCTCTACTCTCTATTCGGAACAAACTCTTTGCTGTAACGGCTTTTGAGGAATGATGGAAATAGACAAACATTATCAGAGTGACAACAGATGCATCGGTTTTATTTGGAGGGGAGAGTCTTGCGAGGTGTGCGTTTGGCACGGATCCAGCAAACAGATTGCGTCGATCTAACCTTCATCCAATCATCGGAAGAACATGGCGAGGGCCGTTGAGCTGTCGAAGGCGCGGTTGGCCCACTGCGATCCATAAGGTAGTTTAGTCACCCTTGGGAAGACTACAAATGTGCTCTGCCCTTTTTGGAACCGACCTTGACAGACAATAAGTTCTTTCGACTTAATGCTCCCGGTAATCACAAGCTGCATCTCTGTACTTAGGCTGCCTGAGTAAATTCTACGGTTCCCCAGAACCCTCTGGAGTCCTCCAATACCCAGTCCTTGCTTTGTGCTTTATTGAAGTAGAACCGTTCATTGAAACACAATAATCCACCCTAAGGTACTCTTCACCGGCCTGCACCTTCATGTCTAGTGCAGCAGTTGGCTTGGTTGTCGAATCCAGAGCTAGCACGGCTAGCTCTACCGAGAAAGTCACGTGAGTGCCAAGACTTTGACATTCACCTTCCATTCGACTCCATCAAGCCAAGTCCCGTCCTCATGATTCAATCCTCGGACAGCTTCTGCCTTACCTGAACTTACTCAACATGGGCGACGTCGTGACCGAAAACCCGCTCAACGTGGTGCCTCCACACAAGAAGCAAGTGCCCTCAAACATACCTAGCATCGACATCGAAGGTTTCGGCAACGATGACAGCGACGAGTATTCAACACTCAAGAAGCTCCAGAGGCACCTTGAGTCAGACTCCTCTGACCTTTTCATTACGCTGTTGATGCTGACAATCCGCCAGATATATAAACCTGCAAGAGGAATACATCAAAGATGAGCAGAGGCAAGATTCCTAGCCGCCGTTCTGGACTGCTATCATTCTGACCGGCTAGCAGGAGTCTCAAACGAGAGTTGGTGAGAGCCCAGGAAGAAATCAAACGGATACAGAGTGTTCCGCTGGTGATAGGGCAGTTCATGGAGGCCATCGACCAGAAGTCTGTCGAGACAAAGCCCTCAAATTGAACCCGAGTAGCTGACCATGCCAAAGCACTGGAATCGTACAATCATCCACCGGCTCAAACTATGTCGTCCGCATCCTGTCCACACTCGACCGCGAAAAGCTCAAACCGTCCTCGTCAGTCGCCCTCCACCGCCACTCCAACTCCCTCGTCGACATTCTGCCTCCCGAAGCCGATTCCTCAATAGCTATGCTTGGTGCCCACGAAAAGCCTGACGTTACTTACGGCGATGTTGGAGGCCTAGACATGCAAAAGCAAGAAATTCGAGAGGCTGTGGAGCTACCTCTGACACATTTCGATCTCTACAAACAGATCGGTATGCTATGACGATGCCTTGGTGGAGTCGCTTGCTAATTTGAACCAGGTATCGACCCTCCGCGCGGCGTCCTTCTCTACGGCCCTCCCGGCACCGGCAAAACCATGTTAGTCAAAGCTGTAGCCAACAGCACGACCGCCAATTTCATCCGCGTAGTTGGTTCAGAATTCGTTCAGAAATACCTGGGAGAAGGCCCTCGAATGGTCCGCGACGTTTTTCGAATGGCCAGAGAAAACTCTCCTGCCATCATCTTCATCGACGAAATCGATGCTATAGCAACAAAGCGTTTTGACGCTCAGACGGGTGCAGACCGAGAGGTGCAGCGTATCCTGCTGGAATTGCTCAACCAAATGGATGGGTTTGATCAAACCAGCAATGTCAAGGTCATTATGGCTACCAATCGAGCCGACACCCTGGATCCGGCTCTTCTCAGACCAGGTCGCCTTGACCGAAAGATTGAGTTTCCGTCACTGCGAGACCGACGTGAGCGAAGATTGATATTCACAACCATCTCGGCCAAAATGTCGCTCTCGCCGGAAGTCGACCTGGATTCTCTGATCATCCGCAACGATCCATTATCAGGGGCCATTATCGCTGCCATCATGCAGGAAGCTGGATTGAGAGCGGTGAGGAAGAATCGATACAACATCATCCAGTCGGACTTGGAAGATGCATATTCAAGTCAGGTGAAAGGGGAAGCGAGCGACGTCAAATTCGATTTCTACAAGTAGCCGTTGAGCGCAACATGTACAATAGACGGATACCTGACTAGAGTCTTTCCCTAGCATTATGAACCAAATGGTTTGGCCTCAACACGGCTAATTGATGGGTTGTTAATGCCCAAACCAAGTGGCTGTGTAAACATCGATCCGTCAAAGCACCCGTCCCTGAGCTTAGATAACTAATTACCTACCTCATGATCTATGCGACCTCAAGAAGACGGCGTTTCTCAATTCCATCTTTGACGGTTCGGAGTTGCCCGTGTGAGAGGCACACAAGGACTGCGTCAGCTGGGAAGCCTTTGCCGCTTTTAGCCCTCTATTCTAGCGCCAACGTCAAGGCACCCATTCGGATTCCCAGCCATCTCTTCTCGGCGTCATCAACCAGCAGCCACCCTTCCCATCACCATCAATATACCTGCATCATCAAGCCCACATACTACGATCGATACCATCGAAGACTTTGGACTTCGAACATGAAGGGTGCACTTCTTGTTGCCGCAGGTGCGGCCCTGCTTGGGTCTGGCAACTGTGGCGTGCACAAGGTCAAGCTCCAGAAAGTGCCTCTCACGGAGCAGCTCGAGCATGCAGACTTCGCGACTCAGGCCAAATCATTGTACCAGAAGTATTCTGGCCAAAGATACATGGGTCTGCGCCCAGATCAGCACAAGGAGGAGATGTTCAAAGATACCTCCATCCATCCTGAGGACGACCACGCGGTGCCCGTCACAAACTTCTTGAACGCTCAATGTACGCTTTTGTCTGCATCTACTTCAAGTTGCTGGCTTATCCTAACGAACCTCCAGACTTCTCGGAAATCGTAATCGGCACTCCGCCACAGACATTCAAGGTCATCCTAGACACCGGCTCGTCCAACCTGTGGGTTCCAGGACAGGATTGTGGTTCCATTGCTTGCTTTCTCCACACCAAATATGATTCCTCTGCTTCGTCCACATTCAAGCCGAATGGTTCCGATTTCGAGATTCGATACGGCTCTGGGAGCCTGACTGGTTTCATCTCTCAAGATACCGTTCAAATCGGCGACATCAAGATCAAAAAGCAAGACTTTGCCGAAGCGACCGAGGAGCCTGGTCTTGCCTTTGCCTTCGGCCGATTCGATGGTATCATGGGTCTCGGGTACGATACTATCAGCGTTAACAAGGTCGTCCCGCCTTTCTACAGCATGATCAACCAAGGCCTCATCGACGAGCCAGTAGTCTCCTTCTATCTCAGTGATACACAAAACGGTGACGGCGATGAGTCCGAGGCTATGTTTGGTGGTGTTAACAAAGACCACTACACTGGTAAGATGACCAAGATCCCAATCAGGCGAAAGGCATACTGGGAAGTCGATCTTGACGCGATCACGTTTGGCGATGCCACCGCTGAGCTTGAGGATACTGGTGTGATCCTCGACACTGGAACATCTCTTATCGCTCTCCCATCCACTTTGGCTGAACTCTTGTAAGGCATATGTCGTGTTGCAAAACGGATCACCATGCTAATAGTAGTGCAGGAACAAAGAAATTGGAGCTAAGAAGAGCTGGTCTGGCCAATACACTGTGGAATGTGAAAAGAGAGACGAACTCCCAGATATGTCGTTCACCCTGACCGGCCACAACTTCACCATCGGCCCCTACGACTACATCCTCGAAGTCCAAGGTTCTTGCATCTCATCGTTCTTTGGGATGGGTAAGTCAAGTCCTTTTCACAGTCAGATAGTAGTCGCTGACGTGACCTTCTACAGATCTCCCCGAGCCAATCGGCCCACTTGCCATCCTCGGAGACTCCTTTTTGAGGAAGTGGTACTCGGTGTATGATTTGGGTACCAACAGCATCGGTCTTGCTCAGGCCAAAAAGTAGAAAACCAATACTTGAGGGCAAGGGTCGGCAATGCTTACTTGGGGACCAAGTCGTACGAAACAAGATTGCAGGAATTGGAGGTTATGATGCAGGGTGTGGATAAAGTTGGGTCTCGATTGGGTTCATTGCGCTATGGGGTGTATTTCATGTACGACTACCAATGCTTAGTTTAGAGCAATTCGGTCCTTTGTAGCAGCAATCCGACTTAAGCCGCATTACTTCAGGACGAGACGCATGTCAGGCGACTATTGATCAGCTTAGATACGTCCATCAATGCCAGCCCCCGTGCCCCCTGTACCCCCGTGCCCCCCCACCCAAACTCTGAGGCACCGGTCATTCCGAAAAGCCGTTACATACGCACGCGGGTGACAAAAAAGCCCGGACACACGTTAATATTCAGCTTAAAGCAGCTCATTATAGAGCTACAACAATAGATTGTAATTTTTAATTTCTGCGTAACAAGTAATATTTTGTGATCGAATAAATATCTTCATAATATAAATATTTTCAATTAAAGGCTTATATAAAATATTGTGAAGCTGTTAAAGAAGGCAGTTGAAAACAGCCTTTGCAAGTGTGCGGGCTTTTTTGTCACCCGCGAGATACCGTACTCCGTAGTCAGCCCTATGATGCCTCATCGCCGACAAATTCTCGATCCACTTACGAATCTTTGTAAGACATCCGAGTTTCCAAAATGGAGCTTTTAGATCAATCAGAGCCCTTTCATTCTCTCATAAGTCCTGCTACAGCTCCTACTAGCTGTCATGAGCCGAATGCAGGCACGTGTCAAGTAATTCTTATCGCACATCATCTGAGCCCTTAGCAGCCTGGGCGAGAGCTGAATAGCTTTTTCGTCTCGCGCCTTGTGTCTGTGCAAGGAGACAGAAATCTCTGGACTCGGCACCTTTGGCCTTCTGATAACCATGGCTCCCGAGCATGAGCCTCTACGAAGATTGGCAAGCAAAATAACAAAGAAGAAGCCATCCTCTAGGTCTTCCTCAGTACAATTCCCCGACAGACTCAGAGAAGGCGACGATGCTCAAGAAGATGTCACCGCTGCCAAGGGCAAGCCCGCACAATACATGAATCAATCCATCTTCTCCATGATTGCTGCAGCCGGGTCTAAAGCCGATTTCCACGCACGTTTCGAAGAGGAAAGCAGTGGAAGTGATGAAGAGCAAGACCTCACGGAGGGAACGCTCAGTGTTGAGGGTCGCCCTTCGATCCCGGAGACTCAGTTCAACAAACAGCGAGAAGATGCATCCTCGAGAGCTGAGGCAGAGAAGCGGCCACAGGATTTACCCGAAGGTAGCACGGGCAAACGTCGTTCAATCCCGAGGCTGCATCTGAGAACGACGAAAGAGAAGAACTACATGTCCCAGAGTACTCGGCTACTAGCGGCTGGTACATCATCGTCACTTAATACTACCAAGGGAATCACTCCACGGGATGCTCCTGTCATGGGCAGGATGTTGGAAGCACAAGCAGAATTAAGGCCCTCAACACTACCTCCAGAATCAAAAAACCCAGAAGCCTTAGAGCCTGAGCGGTTGGATGGCAAAGGTATGCAGTCGACTTTGGCTCTTCGACTGAAGGAGATTTTCGGGTTGAAGGAAGCTGAAGAGGTGATATCGGGTACGCCTGGCAATCTAGAGTCTTTGCCCTGGCTAATCAGGCGACAGAGTATCCTTGCTGGCTTTTACAGAGTGTTCTACTTCAGGGCTACCTTTACATTCTCTCAAACCACGTCTGCTTCTATGCCTACCTCCCTAAGAAACAGGTATGCATCCAGTACGGTACTGCTGATAGTGAGGTGCTGACGTGTTGCGAGGGCACAACTCTCAAATCTGGACATCTCTCGAAGAGAGGCCGACAGAATAGACAGTTCAAACGCTTCTGGTTCACACTGCAGAACGATGTGTTATCATATTATATTGACCAGTCTGATCTCTACTTTCCCAGTGGCAATATCGACTTACGATACGGTATCTCTGCCTCTTTGAGCGAGCAGAAAGAGAAGAGTAAAGACGACAGACATTTTTCTATCGTCACCCACCAAAGAGTCTATCACTTCAAGGCAGATAGCAGTGCGAGTGCCAAAGAATGGGTCAAAATACTGCAAACGGTGATCTTCCGATCCCATAACGATGGAGACTCGGTCAAGCTATCTCTGCCCATCCAAAACGTGATTGACATCGAGAAAAGCCCAGTCATTGATTTTGCGGAAACGCTGAAAATCCGTGTGGTTGACAGCGACGAGACGTACGCGATTGACGAGGTGAGAATCATATAGGAAGAGCATCTCTACCAACACTGACATGACACAAGTACTTCTTTTCCTTCTTCAGCTTTGGCAGAGATGCATATGAAGTCTTACGAAACATGGTTGAGGGCACAGCAGCTCAACAGATTCCACAAGAACTTCTTTCTTCCTCTCCGAAGGACGACTCACGATCACGTGATAATTCTCGAGGGGCTAAATCAAAGAAAGCGCACGAATTTCGCAATGATAGCCCCTTGGAGCCAGGCACACCTGTACTCCATGACCAAGTTCGTGCCACGTTGGCGCCATTCTCCCCAACAGGCAGTGGTGGAGCAAGTCCTCGTCCCAGCGGTGAATGGGGCAGATCTAGCATGGACGTTGGTCGAAGGAGTATGGATGTCGGTCATAAGAGCATAGACTTGAGTCGGAAGAGCATAAACACCTCAACAAGATTCTTCAGTCGCGTTAGCTTTGATCGAGGTCGAAGAAGTGCAAGTACAAATACCAACAGGCGAGTCTCCTCTATAAAGTATAACAGGAACGAATCCCCGTCCACAGTACCACAAGGATCCACGGACTCTTTCGTTCAGTCGTTAGATCAAGGTCCGGACTCTTCGGTACCAACCCTTTCTGGCAGTGGCACCGAAGCTTCTGGGAGCCAGATTCTTGACCGAAGTGACGTATTCGAGTCCCCAACCCTTCAACGTCGAGACGATTCTCCAGCCAGAGATGGAGAGGACAGGCGAAGAAATTCGTTAGACTCGATACGCCGGCGCCAAGTCCCCACTCAAATCCAGATCCGCCCTCCAACAAGATCTCAAACGGATAAAAGCAGAACTGAAAGCGCACATGAGGCCGAGGAAAGGGAAGGCCGCCAACTTTCTCAGGCAAATTCCTCGCCTACGTTGCAGCAACTGGTCAAAGCTGGTGGGTATCCACTACAAAAAGCAGCTGGTTTTGGGGCCTTTCTCCGATCGCGCTCCAAAAGGATGAGCAACATCTTGGCCGCCGAATCTATGGGATACGTGGAGAAAGTGTCCGGCATGCTAGCTGGAGGCCGAAGACACTACATTCAGGAAGAACGTACGGGCCCTGAAGATGGGTTTCAAGGTCCTAATGAGGAGGTTCCTGAAGCTCCACACGGTGAAAGGTTCCGAGCCCACTTCGCACTGCCAGAATCCGAGAAGCTCCAGGCGACGTACTTTGCCTATTTGCATCGAGTGCTCCCCTTATACGGGAAGATATAGTAAGCCTTAATGCTCTACTATCAAAGTGGAAAATGCTAATGCGGCGCAATGATAGTGTTGGAAACCGAGTACTTTGCTTTCGAAGCCTTCTGCCAGGAAGTAGAACCAAAATGGTCTTGCCACTCAGGGATGTGGAGAACATCGACAAAGAGAACGGATTTCGATTTGGCTACTCAGGCCTTGTCGTTGTGATTCGTGGGCGTGAAGAGCTTTTCTTCGAATTCAGAGAGCTTCTGGCTCGCGAAGACTGCGAAGCCACTTTGCTGAATGGCCTGGATCGATTGAGAGCCTTGGAAGAGTCAGGTAGGGAAGAAGCTGAGATCGCAAAGACCGAGCATAGACTGCTGCAAGAAGCGAGGCAGGACGGGCATAACGAGCATGATATTCTGTTGCCGAAGACCGCTGATGATGAACCACACCCGCCAATTCTTTTTGACGACCCTCGTGCATCGATTCTAAACTTCAAGCCAACAGAGTCTTTGCGTATAACATGCCTTACAATCGGTTCTCGAGGTGATGTCCAGCCATACATCGCTCTGGCGAAAGGGCTCTTAGCAGAAGGCCACAAGCCAAGGATTGCGACGCATGCTGAGTTTGAGCCATGGATCCGCAAGCATGGCATAGATTTCGCTCCGGTTGAGGGTGACCCAGCTAAGCTGATGGCACTCTGTGTGCAGTACGGCATGTTCACATACGACTTTCTCAAAGAAGCCTCTGGGAAGTTCCGTGGATGGATTGACGAACTCCTCCGTTCGGCTTGGAAGGCCTGCCAAGATACGGAGATCCTCATCGAAAGTCCAAGTGCGATGGCGGGGATACATATTGCCGAGGCTCTTGGGATACCCTATTTCCGAGCTTTCTCAATGCCTTGGACACGGACTCGAGCTTACCCTCATGCCTTCGTTGTCCCAGAACACAAGATGGGTGGTGCATATAATTATATCACCTATGTCATGTTTGATAATGTGTTCTGGAAAGCCATCGCTGGTCAGGTTAATCGGTGGCGGAAAACAGAGCTTGGCCTTCGGAGCACTAACCTCGACAAATTGCAACCAAACAAAGTGCCATTTCTTTACAGCTTCAGTCCCTCGGTAGTGATACCGCCGCTTGACTATAGCGATTGGATTCGTGTCACTGGATATTGGTTTCTCGACGAAGCTTCAGGGTGGACACCGCCTAAAGAATTGACCGAGTTTATTGCCAAGGCTCGTGAGGACAAGAAAAAAATCGTCTACATCGGCTTCGGCTCTATTGTCGTCTCTGATCCTACCGCTCTCACCAAGACGGTTGTCGAATCTGTCGTCAAGGCCGATGTACGCTGCATACTATCCAAAGGGTGGTCAGACCGCCTAGGGAACAAAACCGCAGAAGTACCTGAAGTCCCTCTTCCTCTGGAGATACTGCAGATAAAGTCGGCACCACATGACTGGCTTTTCAAACAGATAGACGCGGCGGTCCATCATGGAGGCGCAGGTACCACAGGCGCGAGCTTGAGGGCCGGGTTGCCTACTGTCGTCCATCCGGTACGTTTATCGCTTTGCTACGTTGATATATAGTTCGAGAGATATAAGCTAAAACGGGACTCTAGTTTTTCGGCGACCAATTCTTCTTCGGCGCCCGGGTTGAAGACCTCGGCGTGGGAGTTTGCCTGAAGAAGTTGAACGTCTTCGTCATGTCCCGAGCTTTGTATGCAGCCACTCACGATGACCGGATGATCATCAAAGCCAAAGTACTTGGCGAACAGATTCGCAGGGTGAGCCTTCTTCTCTGCAGTCCGTCCCCCGCAACACTAACAAACTCCCTTCAGGAAGACGGCGTGGGCACAGCAATCCAGGCGATCTATCGGGACCTCGAATATGCCAAATCTCTCATCAAGCACCGCGCCTACATATCTAAAGAGGATAACCTAGGCACCAACCATGACGAGGAGAGCTGGACGTTCATAGGCGACGAGAGCGATCCAGAGTTGCAACGGCGGATAAAGGACTGGCCGGGGTGGGAACCGGGGGCAAGGATGCACGGGCGAGACAATAGATACCAAGGTGCAGGAAGGGAGAGCTTGGATTTGGGTGCTTGAGGGGCTGAGGAATTGGGGGCGTTGGCATAAATTTGGGGCAAATCCTCGGCTTCGCTTTTACCGACGAGCCCATGACTACTAGAGAAGGACGGAATGTATGGTGGCGGACACAGGCGTTTGCTGGAGAGCACTGGGGACACCCCGGCGCTAAAGGTGATGGTCAGGGAACTACTTGATATTAGAGCAATGTTGCCGTGATTCTTCCCCCATGAATGATGATTAAGACGACATAAGAACAGACCTAAAGACTTCTCGATGCTACACTCTCAACGACTAGGACTCACAGGGTAAGAACAAGCAAGCAAGAGGACATGTTGAGCAATGACCTACTATTGCAGCAATGCACCAGAGTGCTTTTCCAAATCAATAGAGAGAGGACTTTATCACTATAAGAAGTAGCGGATATCACTGCAGTAGAGAATGATTACGAATAGAGAAGATGCACAGACCAAGGTTTGGTAAAGGGAAATTGCTTTTGTTTCTGTGGTAAACACGAGACGAGTTCTCCATGTGGTAGCTTTCGCTATATAATGAATTAATCTGGTAACACCAACACTATCGTACTCTACGACCGGAGTCCTGGGGTTTTCGGCATAGCAACAATGTTCAATGTACTCTAGAAGTTCCTCCGGGAAGACGTCCCTTGGCTTGGTCGAGAGATAGCATCCGACGCTAGTGTAGCACTAGCAGTAGCAGGCTGCTCCTCTTATCGATAAGAGCCGCGCCAGTATTTCCAAAACTGTCGAATGTCTCGAGACACCCATAGCAAGAATATTCAGTTTTCTTCACTTGTAGCTTCGTACAGAGCGCCTCCAAAATCGTGGATAAGATGTCGGGTGCAAGCGACAAAACCCGTTTCTACCAAGAACAATCCGTCCCCGAGCTGCAAGAGCTCGAGCGGAAAAAAATATTCACGAAAGTACTCAACCCTGCCCCACGGCTCTCCTTTTGCTTAACTCACAACATCCCCACAGCAAGAAATCACCTCCATAACCTCCAAACGCTCCGACTTCGAGCACAAGATCAACGCCCGCGGCTCTCACCCCTCCGACTACGCTCGCTATGCTGAATACGAAATGAACCTCGACACACTGCGGCGCAAGCGCATCAAACGTTTGGGCGTGAAGACCACAACCTACACGGGCCCCCGACGCATCTTCTTCGTGCTCGATCGCGCGACACGAAAGTTCCATGGGGATGTGGGCCTCTGGATGCAATACATTTCGTTCGCGCGGAAGCAGAAATCGCACAAGAAGGTTACCGAGATTCTGACGCGGGTGTTGAGGCTGCATCCTGCGAAAGCGGAGCTGTGGATTTATGCTGCAGGTTATGCTATGGAGGAGAGGGGGGATATGAGTGAGGCGAGGGGGTATTTGCAGAGAGCTCTCAGGTTTTGTAAACGGGATGAGGGATTGTGGGTTGAGTATGCGAGGTTGGAGATGATATGTATTGCTAAGATTGTGGGGAGGAGGCGAGTTCTGGGGCTAGATGAGGGGGAGGTAGAGCGGGCTCAGAGGGATGGAGAGATTGAGGGGGGTGTGATGACGTTGCCCGAGATTACGGCCGAGGATATTAATTCGGAGACAAGACAGGATCACGGAGTTGATCAGGAGGCTTTGGAGAGACTGAGCTCGAGCCCGGCGCTATCTGGAGCTATACCGATGGCTGTGTTTGATGCAGCTATGAAGCAGTTCCACGGAAATGCACATTTAGCTAATAGGTTCTTCGACATGGTGGCCGGCTTCACGAATGTACCGTGTCAGGGGCAGATCCTGGATCATATACTACATAGGCTACGGACGGAAGCGCCAAACAGTCCCCATACTCTTATTCGCTTCGTCCGACAACCAGTACTAGGCGTTGACGCCGGTTCTGCTGACTTCCCCGCCGCGTTCGGAATTGTGTTGGATCGCATCAAAATTGCCTCCGGGCAGCCGATAGATCCCCGGACAAGAGGTGCGCTGTATCGGCACATCATTGAGTGGACCCTACCATACCTCAAGACCGAGGAATTGGATCCTGATATTCGGAAGGTACTTGTGGTAACCTTGAAGAAACACTGGAGCCAATACCAAGCGGATGTTGCCCAGAGCCCAAATGGCAAAGGCAAAGAGGTCGCTGCAGTGCTGGATCAACTAGAGGCACAAGGTCTGATACATATCACGGATCCTGCGAGAATTTGGGTGTCGAGCCTGTGGCCCCACGAGTTTCAGGTAGCGTCTCTCCGAGAAAAGACGAAATGAACATTGATATGCTTAATAGCTTTAGTCCCTCGAGAAGCATTTGCGTGCTGCCTTTTTGTTTGAATGTGTCTTCTTCGCCTGTAATCGCATCTCATTTCCACGCTTCTCCCTATGCAAATACCATATCAGCTGCAAAACTCGCAAGGGCAACGAGCCATGCAACATACAGGCCCTTCACCCTTTCGACCTTTGCCTTGGATGTTTCTCCTTTGACTGAGCGTTTCCCAGCATCCACAACGAGGGCATACAACTTCTTGTAGCATTCTTCCACATTGTCACTCTGCCTTCGATTGCTATCTGCCTGGATCAGAATTGTATCTGAGCTCCCTGCGTAGTACCTTGAGAGTAAAATCTCTGAGCGAAGAATACTGGGGATAGTAGCTAGGAAATTCTTTGCTTGTACGCGAAGTGTAGCTTTCGAATTTACTCTGGAAAGCTTTAGTTGAATGATATAGTATATAGCTTCTGCCTACATACTTATTCACATTCTGCCCACCGGGACCTGACGCACGACTGAACGTAACTTCACAAATATTCCTTGGTATGCTGTTCACCTTGTACGTTTCAAGCCAAACCCTCGCCTCTCTATGCTCATCCTCTGAGCCGGCTTCAACAGCTTTCGGTCCCGAGAGGAATCTGGCTGCAAATGAGCGTTTGATATAAGCAGGACATAGACATCGCTGAATTGAAAAAGCAGACCTGCAAAGCATGCTCTGTTGACAAACGCTGTGAAAGGTAAGCGCCTGAAGTGTAAATTCTGGTTATTCCATTAGATAGATGCACGTGATTAAGGCGCTAAGGAATTGGGTTGCCCACTGGAAGGATCTGCATCATCACCAATCTTTCATACAGACTTACTTTTCGACTCCACTCCAACTCTACAACTTCAGCCCCCATACCCAGCAGCTTCTAGCTGATCAAAGTAAGCCTTTCTGGACCATTCACCGCTTCACTTGACCCTTTGCCTGTAGTGGCCTTCACAAGATGCTCGCGCTCCTTCACTATTCAACAGCCTGATCCTTTGCTCTGCTCCATCGCACTCTAGAGACAGGACGATTTCTCATCGCACACATGACTTCAAGCCCCCCACCCGAAGCACAGCACTTTCGAGGAAATATCTCCCCTCAAAGCCCCATTCCCGTCCATATCCCTGAGCCGCAGAACATTCCCGTTCTTCAGAACCAGACTGACCCTGTTTTCAATCTCGTCTCGACCCACATGGAGCTCCCATCTAACCCTCACGACTCTGCTACCACGATGCTTAGTCCCTCCGAATACACGCAGAACCTAGAGTCGGCTCAAGTCAACCTCAACCAAGCCAGTGATGGACATGACGAATACACTATGATCCGGGGAGGTGCTGGAAGCAGCTACGGTGGCGCTGCGATAAAAACCGAGAGCAACATGATTTGGGAACAAGACGAGCCTAATACATTACAGAATCAAATGACCCTAGCGAATCAGCAATCTGAATCTCTCGGCGCTTCTGACTCTCTTTTCACCCCTACTCAAAGTAACATCGAGCCCCACTTCCAGTCCCAAAGCCGCAACCCAGGCGCAGATGATGTCGGTGGTCAAGCCGCACCTGTCGACCACCATGCCCCCAATGCAGTTGAAAAGACGAGTCCCAGCGCAACATTCCCAATTGCTGACGAGACGTACCCTGCCCACATCAAGACAGAGGTCAAACAAGATGGCGATGAAGGTGTGAATCATCAAACCCTGCTGGACAATCTATCCCCTTCTGCCTCTACTGCTCCCACGGCAGATAATATCGCTTCTCTCACAACCGTTGCTCCTTCAGGTGTATCCCAAGTACCCAGCCCTGGCAGCAGCCAAACCCCCATCGCCGCCTTCCCCACTCCTGCTGGTCTCCCTCCAAGACCACCCCCTCAGGACCAACCTTTGATCCACCCAAACTATACCCCCGGGCAACATATCGGATCGTACCATAATCCGTCCGCTCAGTCCAAGAGTGGTCAATCCCCCTATAGTTCCCAATCAAGCAATTCGCAACGGCCTCCACAAAATTACAGCAATGGTGTTGCACCAAATGGCATGGCGCCCCCTCCCCTTGCAACTTTCCAGCAGTCTTCTTCCAACCAGTCACAGCGTAGTCCCCAGACGCAGTCAGGTCCTGCCAAAGAAGATCCTGGAAGCAACAACGGAAGACCTGCCCCTCCAAGCCATGGGAGAGGCGACCAATATCTGTCGCAGCAGAATCACGACGCTCTGTATCGAGAGTTCCTGCATGCCGAGGCAGTATATGTCTCAGAAGGCACATGGGACAAGTTTCCACCGGGCTCCAGGGTCTTTGTTGGTAAGCAATCCTGATCGATGAGAGACTACCTCGTGCTAATTGATGCTCAGGCAATTTGTTTACCGAAAAGGTGTCAAAGAGGGATCTGTTCGACATATTCTCCAAACATGGTAGACTAGCTCAGATATCAATGAAGAGTGCATACGGTTTTGTGCAGTACATCGACCCAGGATGCAGTGTGCGAGCTCTTCAGGCCGAGGAGGGAAGAGAGGTTGGGGGAAGAAAGATTCGTGAGTTGACCAGAAATCTATACCTGCTGTGGTACTGATGTATTTTAGATCTCGAGATCTCCAAGCCACAGCAGAACAAACGCAATGCCGCTGCCACTGCAGCTGGAGACAATCTACGCGCAGGATATGGTCGGAGATCGCGATCTCCGGATTATGGAAGAGGGGGTCCCATGCGAGGTCCACGTCCTGGTGCAGACCGCTTTGATCAAGGCCCAGGCCCTAACAATTCCGATCGTAGAGAGAGAGATGATTATCGCCCAATGCGATCACCTTCTCCCAGAGGGTTTCGAGGACGGAACGATCCTAGAGGACGAGACATGGGCCCAGATCGGTACTATGGAAATCGACGAAGCCGATCAAGATCACCTCCCATTCGAGGTGGAGGTGGACGATATAGGAGTCGTAGCCCAAGACTCCGGGATCCCGAGGACGAGGCCAATGCTCCGATGCCACGAAGAAACCCAGACAATGTGCCAGATGTGCAAGCGATCTTGCTTGATGAAGTCGACAGAACCTTCGTCGGCTATATCCTTCAAACATTCCGTGATCGTGGTCTTCGATGCGAAGCTTTTCATGTCATCCGAGGAGTCTCCCTTGCAGCAGTCATTAACAGACAAATCGTGGAGGGCGTACAAGCAATTGTAAAGATCTACCGGAGGTCGCAGGTGAACAGCAAGATACACCTACAGCTCTTCAATCGCAGCGTTGGGATGCACAATGTCAGTTGGGATAATTATGAAGACCTGGATGCTCATGTTGCTGCGGATTTGGTTTTGAAAGCAAAGTCTACACACATGGCACCAGTGCCACCACAGCAATTTCCATCGCAGCAATATCAACAACCACCGTACGGCGCAGCTCACTATGGGCAACCACCCCAGCAGATGCCACCTCAAATCCCGCCTCAGCATCCCCCACAAGCAGGTGGAACCCCCCAAAACCCAAACGTACAGAATCTGATCACAGCCTTGGATGGACCAGGGCTTCAGAAACTCCTGGGTGCGCTGAACCAAAACCCACAGAGCCCCCACAATCCGCAGCCCCCTCAAGCTTATCAAGGGCTTCAACATCCACAAAACCCCCAATACCCCCAACACCCTCAGCAGTCCCAAGCTCCACAACAGCCAGCTCAGAATCAAGATCTCGCTACTCTGCTCAGTACCGTTGCTCGCCAGCAGCCACAACAGCAGCAACAACAAGGGTATCCCAACCGAGGCCCACCTCAGCAGCCATATCAGCAACCAGGTGCACAAGCTCCCAATACCAATCTGGCCAACAATCCAGCTCTGGCTCAACTCTTGAACCGCCCTCAGCCGGGTATTCAGCCTCAGCATGGGATGCAACCGCAGCAGGGTTACCAGCAACTCCAAGACATGCCGCCGCAACACCAGCAGCAGCAAATGCAGCAACCTAATGTCCAGGACGTGATGGCGCAACTTGCGAACTATCAGCGATAGAGTGGGGTGGCCTCCTCGAGTGCAGACTGCTCTCTGGGTATCCCACCACTGCTGGGACCTACACCAGTCCAAGATTTTCTAGTTTACTAGCTCCACTCGCGGAAGAGCGACGGAATCATAGTCTTTCAGCTCGGTCGATAGTTTGGCAACTTGATGCTGGGAACGGGACTAAAGCCCGACTCGGGGGTTCTGGGTGGTCTTCAACTATACTTCAACATCGATTGGGGTGACTTGTCATCAGGCTTTACGTTTCTAGCTTCTTCTCTGTACATAATTAGGCCCGGGAGAGATGGCTTTTGTGGCTGTCCCTACACAGCATCATATTGGACTTCCTAGACCGTTGCTGGTTCGCAGCGGGGATTCGCCTTGTATTTTTTCGACCGCCAGGCTCCTCATGTAGATAGCTAGCCATACATATTGTACTTCTGATGAGTAGAATAAGGTTACATACCAGCTCCAACGCTGTGCAATCCTAACCCAAATGCCACCCCGATACTATATCCAGCCCTACCAAATACCCACTGTCCCGAAAGGAATATAGCCTCCTCATCCGCCCTCCAGTTCCACCTCCGCCTCCTTCCCCCTCCTCACCCTAAGCCACCTGAACAGCTCCCCCCTCACCTTCCCCTCCTCCAAGCCCAGCGTATCCAAACCCCTCTCCACACACGCAATCCGGACCTCCTCCTCCACCAAACCCCCCGCCCCTCCATCCCTCTCAAGCGCCACATCATCCACCTCGATCGCCTTGATCCTCTTCTCCACCCTCCCCCCTATCAACGCCACCGGCACGTCCCCCAACACCCTATCCCACAGCCGCGGATACACCTCCAGCGCCTTCCCAAGATACCTAATCATATCCTGTCTCTTCCCCAGCGGAAGCGCTTGAATTTCGCTCCAGCCGACCGGGCCGTCGACATTGACACCGACAACTTTTTTCGTCTCCCTCCGCCGCCGCTCCGCCGCTGCTCTCACGCCGTCGACCTGCTTGGGGATCCACAACGTCTTCGGCACGACCCCCGTCAGCCACACCACCACCAACGGGGTGAACTCCCCACATATCAGAAACACGAGCGCGAAGGGCGGTAGTTTGGATATGTCCCCCCGCACGCGCAGTAAGAGCTGGTACTGCGCCCGGGTCAGGGTGTTGTTGAGGAGGGCGGTTTGGAGGGTTGAGGTGGAGGCGGAGAGGGAGACGGGGAGGGTGCGGGCGAGTTTGTAGTTGGTGTAGATGGCTTTGAGGCCGGATTTGTAGAAGGTGAGGTAGTTTTTCCCGAGGGCGAAATAGTGTTTGTAGGCAGGGGTTCGGGGGAGGCGGGCGGGGAGGTTAAGGGGTGGGGGACGGGCTGTTGGGGGAGGGTTGATGAGGTCGGGGAAGGGGATGGTAGAGTTGGGGGAGGTGGTGGAGCGCGGGGTGGAGATTGGTGTCTTGATTGGGTAGGTGGCGGTGGTGGGGAGTATGGTGGTGGAGGTGCTGACTTTTGCTGGTGATGGAGGCTTGGGCTTAGATCCTATGGCTTGGGTGGTTGCGTAGGTGCGGATTGGATGGGAGTGGTAGAGGGAGTATGTAGGAAGTCTTGTCCGACAATGGCTCCGGGTGAGTGTGAGCATCGCTCTTCTAGGCGATGTGAGGTGTGAAGATTGAGTCTTGGATGTATAAAAGCTCCATTCGTCATTGTTTTTTTTTTTTGGATTGATGGTGCGCTAGCATGAGATTACAATCGCCAGTATCTCACACGAGCTCCATCAATACTGTCTAACAACTCGAACATGTCAAGTGTGAAGAAGAGGTGAGTCCGTTCCCAATACTATTCCAGTCGGCACTCTCTGGAAGTTCACTGATGCTAACATAAAACAGCAAAGATGCAAAAGAAGCCGCTACCAATCCCAGAGGCATTCCCTATGCGCCGTTCGTGGACAAGGTCGAGGATTATGTCTCATCAAGAGCGGAGGTGGACGGGACTATGAAGAATTTTCAGGAGATGATATCGTACGCTCACACTTGGTGCAGGGGTGTCGGGGTGGTCTAATGATGGCCGGAGTAGGAAGTACCAGTTCATGGAGGTCAATACACAGAGGCGCAAAGCAGGGTTAGACGAGAAGATCCCCGATCTCCAACGGAGTCTGGAAACCGTGCGTTTCTTGAAAACACGCAAGGTCATCATCCCCGAGCCCTTCTCCGACTTCTCTCCGAACGACATTGATTCTGACTTCCACCTCCAGCCCGATTCTGATCCGCTGGAGGCAACCTTTGAGCTCAACGACACCCTCTACGCCAAAGCACTCGTACCACCTACAGAAGAAGTCTACTTATGGTTGGGGGCGAATGTGATGCTATCCTATCCTATCGATGAGGCCGAGACACTGCTGGAGGGCAAGTTGACCGGGGCGCAACGGACGCTGGGGAACTGTGATGAGGACCTGGATTTCTTGAGGGAGCAGATCACGGTAAGATCCTCTGTATGGGTTTGATTCAGAATCTGACCGTTGGATCAGACATTGGAGGTAGCGACGGCGAGAGTGTACAACTGGGACGTGACACTGAAGCGGAAAGAGAAGGCGGAATCAGGGGAGGATAGTAAGGAAGAGAAGAAGACTTTACCGAATGGCTGACAAGTCGCTGTCACTTCAATGGCATCTTCTCAAATGAGCAGAATCAGAATCAGCCTCAAGTTTCATCCGCAAGTTATCATCTACTCCAACTTATTATTGAAACAGCAATGTAATTGTCATATTTGTGATTTCCCAATATGCATGGAAGCTCTCTAGCTGTTGAGTGTTTTGCATTTGGAGCACGCACTCTAACATCAAGTGTGTCCCCAGCTTCATTATCTAGACTTTCATTTCTCCTTTTTGGAGGCTCCCACTCCCACGCTTTTAGACATATCTCGGCGCAGGTTATGCAGAGTCCCGGTCTAACCGAAACCGGCAGCGATCTTCCCGGAAAAATGTTCCGCCGGGGCATGTGGGGATACAAATAGAGCGGCCTCGCCGCCCATAAAGCAACCAAGAATGCTCCACCAAGAAACGTTTATGACACCCAGTCCCAACCACAGAGGTCGCAACACATCAATGCTTTGCTGAGCAGCTTGACCCATTGCTATCATATACACGCCATCCTCCATCCTTCACGTACCCTCTTTTCGCACTGCTAAACAGGCACGCGACCCCTGGTTCGCGCTGCACAGCTCCGCAACAATTCCACCTCAGAACCTTCTCCATGACACTTCATAATCGAGTACAAAAATTAGAGAACAGCAATGCTGCTACGACTCCCGGCTGATCTTCATTACCCTATCACCGTCACGGATCTCTTGAAACAACCAAACGACAATGTCCAGAGGTTCGCACCGCTGTTCTCTTATTTCTATAAGACTACAGTGACAGAGGGTGATGATTTGGGTAATGAAAATCAGGTCGAGAAGACGTTCCCGACCAGATTCGAGTCCAATGTCGAAGGCAAGCTCGTGCGCTGGCATATTCGAAAGGGCGCCGTCATTACAAACGCCAAGTTGGTCATCCATCAGGGGGCTCTGTGGGACGAGCCAAGCTGACCTGGGCTACAGTGTGGACATAGTTGAGATCGAAGAACCATGTTCCCACAGCGTACAGTTCGGTGGCATGTGCGCCAACTGTGGCAAGGACATGACAGAGTCTGGTTTACCCAGGCGCAAAGATATTTGCATGAGTACCAAGATGGCTGACTCTCTGTCCAGGTCTTCATATGTCACAGAGACACTCGATGCCTCCCGCGCGACAATCAACATGGTCCATAACAACGTCTCCCTCACGATCAGTCAAGACGAAGCAACGCGTGTGGAAGGAGAAGCCAAACGACGGTTACTGGCATTGAGAAAGCTTTCTCTTGTCGTCGATCTCGACCAAACTATCATACACGCCACAGTGGACCCGACAGTGGCAGATTGGCAGAAAGACGAAGACAACCCCAACCATGACGCGGTCAAAGACGTTCGAGCCTTCCTGCTCAAGGACGATGGACAGAGCAAGGCAGGCTGCTGGTATTACATCAAACTCCGCCCTGGTCTTCAACAATTCCTTGAGAATGTCTCCAAGATCTACGAATTACACATATACACCATGGGAACGCGGGCGTACGCCAAGAATATAGCCGATATCGTCGACCCTGAACACAAAATCTTTGGGGATCGAATACTCAGTCGCGACGAAAGTGGGAGCTTGACAGCCAAGAGCCTCCAACGACTATTTCCCGTGGACACAAAGATGGTGGTCATTATTGACGATAGAGGAGATGTATGGAAATGGAGTCCGAATCTCATCAAAGTGACACCCTATGACTTCTTCGTGGGCATTGGAGACATCAATTCTAGTTTCTTGCCGCAGAAGCCAAGCGTACAGTCGTCACCCAAAGTCGCGGCAATGGCAATTCCCAGGCCAAACGAAGACCTGGCAGAAGGCGCAACAAAGCAGGAACCCGAGCCCTCGACAAATGGCGCAGGGAAGGATCATCACGAGGACAGTGCTTCGGAAGGGTCCGAGTCTCCAGTAGACACCAATGCCTCTCCATTAGAGCAGCTGGTGGCCATGGGAGGCGGCGACGACTCCATCACACGTCAGGTGCAGGAAAATCTCAAAGAGGAAGCTGTAGCGGCACAGCTCGAGGAGCGACCTCTGTTGCAAAAGCAGAAGCAGCTGGAAGCAGACGACGCGGCTGCCGATGCTGCAGCAGAGAGCGCAACGAAAGAAGACGGCGAGGATAGTAAGCCTCCATCGGAAGACTCTAGTGATTCAGACAAGCCCCGACACAACCTCCTGCATGACAATGATCGCGAACTTTACCATCTTGAAGAGTCACTCCGTAGTGTGCACTCAGCATTCTTCGATGCTTATACTCAGCAGCTTGCAGCGGCACAGGGCGGCCGACTTGGGCAACTTCGTGGTGGGCAGAAGCGCAAATTGAGCCCGCAGACGTCAGATTTGGATCTGGTGCCGGACATCAAAACGATCATGCCTGCAGTCAAAGCTCGAGTGCTGGATGGAACCGTCATAGTCTTCTCTAGCTTGATTCCTTTGGGCGTGGACATCGAGATGTCAGAGGTTGGGATCCTTAGTATGGCCTTTGGAGCCCAAATAAATCAGGATATTACTCGATCAACCACGCATGTTGTTGCCGCCAAGAACCGAACAGTCAAAGTGAGGAAAGCGATCAAAAGAGGAAAGGGGAGGATCAAGGTCGTCAGTCCACAATGGCTCTACAACTCCATCATTTCTTGGCGGAAGATGGACGAGACACCCTACCTCCTTGATACCGAAGATAGCAAATTCGGCATGGTCAACGATGATGATGACATTCTGAGTGAAAGTGAGTCACAATTCGAAAGCCTGTCCGAGGACACGGAGTTTGATGCCAACGGGCCCTCAAAGAAAAGAGCCCCCAGACTCAAACTCACGACCAAGGCACGAAGACCCAACACCGATGACTACGAATCCGATCTCGAAGGAGTCGTCCCCTCAGAACTCGATGTTGACGAGAAGAGCCCGGTCGGCGGAACCAACGAAGACTGGAGCGCCATGAACGACGAACTCGCCGACTTCCTTGCCAGTGACGCGGACGAGAGCGATGGTGGTGACAGCGTCGCGAGCAGTCAGAGCGAGGCCGGCTCGACGTTGAGTCTGAGGGGTAAGAAGCGCGGACGGGATGACCTTGAGAGCGGAGGCGAAAGCGATAGTGGAAAGAAGTCCAAGAAGAAACAGACGACGACAAATCTCAGCCAGAGCACCATCGCTGACGATGAAAGCGACATACTACCTCTACGTACCAACGATTTCGATGCGCCTGCTGAAGAGAAAGCAAATGGTGATGAGGACGAAGAAGAACATGAGGAAGGAGAGGGGTGGAGTGAATTTGGGGAGGATGATCTGGAAGCCGAATTGGAAAAGGCTGCCAGTGAGGAACGAGGAGAGGGCTAGCCAGCAATTGGGCAGTCCAATTAAGTGATTACGACCCTATTCTCTTGCATCTCGTGATAGCGTGTACATAGTCCAGCGCTGCGAGGCGTTCGGAGCAGCCTCGTTGACATACGATATGGAATTGTCGAATCTCCCCACCACACAATCTACTCACTTCTCCATGCGCATTCGCGCTGTAAGGTCCCCTGCAGTGTAGCCTTCAAACTCGTTCAGGGAACCCTCTCAGGTAAATGCACATCAGTATCATAAGAACAAAACCTAGACCATTACGAGATTTCTCTAGCCACTCCAACCGCCATCCCTCCCCTCCACTCCTTTCCCACCTCCCTCCTCCAACCTTCCCACCAACCACTCACCACCCAACCCGCCCTCACCCACAACCATGAAACTCACCCCCCCCCTCCACCTCAAAACCCCCCCACTTTACCCCCT